>Ga0194138_10000233_pt1 | contig 27254 bp, 41 predicted proteins | sample TARM_MetaG_T2_14_FD_134022 | JGI IMG/M metagenome (GOLD analysis project Ga0194138, IMG submission 134022) | Freshwater microbial communities from Pennsylvania, USA, analyzing microbe dynamics in response to fracking - TARM_MetaG_T2_14 (version 2) | ecosystem: Environmental > Aquatic >...
ACATGGCCGTCGATCTGTTGACCCGTGTGCGTGGATTGATAATAGCTTGTTGCCATTTTATTATGCTCCTATCTCAACGTAAAAATCATTTCCGTCAGACGTGCGGAAAATCTCGTTATCTGCTGTTATGAATTGCTGATAATTAGTGGCGTAAAATGCCGTGCGTAAATGAGACTGCCATGAAATGTAGCTATCCCTCACAGCATACAATATAATATTAATGTCGCCAAGATAATTGACCTCAGCCGCGGTTATGGTTGCGGTTGTGCCTGTCAACCCTGCCTCTGTGTGCAACAAGGCGTTATTGTCGGATCTCCTCACCTCGACCGTGTACGTCGTGCCAGCCTCCGGCCCGATGTTGGTGTTTTGCAGCCCGTCCACGATTGTTGTTGTGACCTGCTGCAATCTATTCCGATGCCGCCACGTTAAAACGATATCGCCGTTCAGAGCCTCCGAGCTGATTTCTAACAGCCCGTCAACGGTGAGCCTGCCCGGTGGGTATGGTCTGATTGCCCTGCTGTTGAGCGTTAAGCTAACTGTTGTCCCAGATGCAAAAGGCAAAACGCCATTGCTGGTTATTGTCAGCAGCCGCGCCGCAAGGCTTTTGCCGGTCGGATATGGCAAAGGGGAGCTTTCGTAGTTTTCCGACACAAACATAATCGGCGTGTTGGAAGGATGAGCAACGGGAACGGTGTCAAGACAACCGCGGCCGGCTGTGACAGACGATAGCCCGACAGAGACAACACTAACGATCTCAGACCCAATAACCGCCCAGGATCCAACAGCAACCTCATCGACAGGCGGAGCAGAAGCCAGGGGGATGATGGTGTCAGTTATTGATAAAGCGTCTGTGGTTGTCGTGCGATAGGAAAAGCCAACCTCGGCAATTTGTTTGTACCCAGTCCCATCATCCAGCCACAGTTCCGCTTCTGCTGCGTCTGAATTGGGAGCCTCCCCCGTAATCAACAGCCGTCCGTCCGTGCCGGTTACGTCGGTTATGGCGTTAATGGATAACCAATAATAAGGGGCCTCAATGAAGCTGTGATGTGCGACAGGCAAAGGGTCAGAAAGGATCGGCTGCCAGCCGCTTGCCGGGGGAGCCGTATAGATCAGGTCAGCACCGCCGAAAACATCCTGAACGCACTCTATTTTAGTGTTGTTACCGTCCCGCACAATCGACACAGCACGGGCAACCATCTGCTGCAAATTATACCGAGGCCATGACAAAAGAAAGGGATCACCAGGGTTAAGTTCAGACCCTTCCCGCGTAGTGGAAATGGTGCAAGATGCAAACGGCACAGACAGCGCCCTCAAGTCTCGCCAAGCCACCCGCGCTGCGATCTCGTCTGTACAAACACCCGGGTAATCAAGAGTAGCGCTCACCGTGCCGCCCATATCCGCATGCAGCGCCGAATCCTGAACGCTTATCGACCCGTCATCGTTATTGCTGCGCTTGTGGTATTTGACCGACACTGTATTAACCAGTTCAGATTGCTGTTTCGTTTCGAATTTTTCAACTTTTGAAACGTTCGACTCATCAAACAATGGCAACGCCTCAATATTATAATCGTTTCGTACCAGTTTGACACGAAATTGGCCAGTTGTCCGGTCAATAAAAATTGATCCATCAACATGCCGCAGAATCTCCGGCACAAAATCACTGATCTCCGTGCCACGGTCCCAAACCATCGACAAACCGAACCCCTCGTTGTTCAGAGTCGTTGCTGCGGCGTTAAAAGAGGCGGTGTGAATGTCTGCTTCATTATATCCCATCCCCCATATTTTATTAGTCAGCACCTCGCGAACAATAGACATGGGCCTGGCGTCAACCCCGGTGCTTACCCCATCAGGGTACCGAGACACAACAAAAGACCACGGCTCGATATAAGGGGAGTCGCCGTGATATACCTGACGTAATACAACCGACACAACGCCACGGAACGCCGGAATGTTAGCGCCCAGTTGTCCTTGCAAATATGAATTTCGGCCCTGCAATGGCCCACCTGTTAAAAAGTCAATTGTACCAACCCCAGAGATTGAAATAGCCCCGCCGGTGGAAGATCCAGACCATTTTTTTTGGTCGCCAATCCATATCTCATGCAGTGTGATCGCCTCGCCAGCCGTTGCGCCATGGCACAAGATCATGTGCATCCCGAGATAATATTTGTGGCCCACAGTGACCTTGGACTTAAACATGCCTCCGCTTTTTCTTATGCGCCTCGTCCGCAGGTTGCCATACCAGACCACATTGGGCGATTTCATCATTTTTCGGCCAAACAATACGGGGATATCGCGCCCCAGTTTGGCGGTCGGGATGTCAAACTCTTCGATACCCGCTGGCTTCTGATTTTTGGCTTTTGGAGCCATCAAAACAGATACGACTAAAGAAACCACCATGGACGCAATAAACCAAAACACCATAATTTATAGCCTCGCTATCGGCATGCCGCCGAAGGGATCCTGGTCTGGCATCCACGGAAAACCCAGATAGTTGTCAATGTTGTCAAACTTGTCAATGCAGTTTGCCGTTGTTTTATTGCATCCTGGATACAGCGCGACACTAGTCCCCTGCGCCACGTTCAGCGGTTTTGATAACGTGACAACGTCACCAACGTGCGACACAATAAAACGCCTGTCCGTCTCTGTCTCCATCATCCCACTATTAAACCACCCCGACGGATAACCGCTTATCCCAAGCATGGTATAACTCACGTTGCTGATCACATTGACCTGAGCCTCCACTCTCATGGCAGGCTTGTTAGCTCTGCACCCGGCGCTGTAAATCGCATGGACGCATGTTAATTCAAACTGTGTGGATAATCCTAGCCGGCGCATCGAGGTATAGACCGACTCGCAATTTAGGGTTATTTTTTCATCTTTAACTTCGGCCGTAACGATGCGCCCCTTCCACTCGATCACAGCTTCACCGGCCGGCATCCCGACGTGCATGCGTTTCAGGGCAACGGTAGTGACCTGATCGATAGCGCCTAAAATATACCCACGCGCAAAATTATCTGCCCGCGCAAAAGTGATTTTAAGATTGTCCTTGAAAATATCCTTGCCCTGCGTCCTGGCTGTGACTGAAAAATGAGAGGCCCGATACGTCCCGACAGGCGAGGCAATATCAACAGCGGTTGAATTGAACCGCGTGACCGAAGCACCCCGCGTAAACTCCAGCAAGTACAGCGGCTTGCCGTCCTGGACGCTGGTGTCTGTTGCGCTGTAGCTCACTGTGGCACCTCCATGACCGGCGCTGATAGTTGGCTGTGCTTATCGTGCCGGATTGTTATTGTGTCGGCGTTCAGCCTGACCAGAGACAAAAAGCTGATCATATCGAAATCTTCGAGCGCCCTCTCACCGATTGCAGAATCAAGGGTGATTGTTGCGATACCGTTGACGGTTTGTGTACCGATCACGTCGCGGAATAACGTTTCACCGCCCTTGAAAAAGATCATGATAGCCTTCGGCAATTGGCCGTAAAGATCCAGCAGTATCGGCTCAATCTGGATTGATGTTTGCAGCTCAGTCGTCGGCTCAAGCGGCTGGATGTCGCGGTTAAATGATGGAATGTAAAAAGCCTTCTGTCGCCCGTACCGAGAATGCAGCCATGTCCTCAAATCCCACAGTTCAGCCTTGTTTTCTGCCAGGTAGTTTATGGTCCGCGCAAAGTCTGTGTAATCCTGTCGCGTCTCGACAACTACAGTACCCTGCCCGTTGTCAATTTCCACAATAGGGCGGTGGATTCTCTCGTTGAGGCTGCGCGATAAAACAAAACTACGGTCAGTCACGACCGGCTGCCCCTTGTATGCTGGATAACTTGGAGCCTGCGCCGACAGGTCAATATTATCATCAACTGCAAACCGCGCAGACACCTCCTGAAGCCCAGCGCCGGTCCGCATGATGCTAACACCCTCCGGTGTCCGGGCAAAGCGTACAGGCATCACCGCCGCGCCCTGATAGCTGTCAAGAACAGGCCGCACAAGAGTAATCCTGTCGGCTAAAACCTGATCAATCTCTATAACCTCAAACGTCTGGTAGTCCGAATAAATCAGCGCAACACCACCGGCCCTGTAATCGGCGGTTGTGGTATCCACCATGATCTGCTCAGCGTCGCTTGTGATGTTCTTGTCGTATTCCGCCTCAATCCACACCGGCACCGCCCAGACACGGAACGACCAGCCACCCGCGATAGTTTTCAGCGTCGAAAACTCCAACTCGTCTAACGTATAGCGACAGTCAAACTCCTGACGCGGTGCCACCCTCATGGCGATTCGCTGTTCTCCCCGTCTGGTTTTGATGATGTCCGTTAGCCACTTCATCCGCTCAGTTGATTCCAGGTGAGGCAAGAACGGGAACACCACAACCCGATTACCGATAACCCGCACCGTGCCGACGTAATCCAACCCAAGGAACTGAAAACGATATTGAGCGTCAATCGTTGGAGCGCCGGACAGCGTGACATTGACGGTATACGTGCGCTCTTCCAACGCGGCAAATGATGTCGGCGCAGCCTCCGGTTGCGTCAGTGTTAACCCCTCGCCGTTTAGCTGCTCGACTGTTTGCAGCGTTTTCGGTGCGTAAAAAGCGTTCCAGACGGTAAAATGCCGCACCTGCTCGGTTAGTAGGTTGCCGACATTGATATAGCTAGGCTTGATGTGGATTCGCTCGTAATAATCGTCAACGTAGTGCGTTGTTTTATAACCGCTGATCGCCCGAACGTGGGCCAACGCCTCAACCCGCGTGACGGTAGAGTGGAGCGACGGCAACGTATCGCCGGATATGTTGGCCTGAAAATCAAGATGGGTTCCAGCATCAAACCCGTCCAGGGTTTTGCCCCAATACGGAATGGTGTTGTGGTTCCCGATCCCACCTGATACTTTTACCGCGTCAATAACTGCCATATTACACCACCGGCTCGTATTTTACCGCAACGGCGTACGTGCCTGATCTGATGTTGTCGTATGTCGCTGTTGTTGTATTGCGGTCGTTGATGTTTTTGTAACTGAACGGGAATATCATCCACCGATCCGGCCCCAGCTCGATAATCGCCTCATCCTCGTAATAATCATTCCTGATGTACCGGGCGTTTTGCATCTCCATCACCATGCCCCACTTTGAGGACAAAAACGCATGAAAACAGCGGATTGGGACGAGGATGGACTCTTGGCTGAATGCGTTAGGCTGATTGGATATGATATTCTCTACACTCCCCGTCCCGACGACAGCGGTTGTAGCTGAATCCGACGCGCGGCTATCATCAGGCCGCCAGCCGTTCCCGCTTGGATGTAAACCGTCATGGCAATAGTAGTTTCGGCGGCGGGTCAAAGAATCAAACCTTGTGCCCCCAAAAACAAGACTGTACATAGCGCTAGTCTCTGATATATTTGTGCGGACATCAAACCCATAAGTTCCGGCAAAAAAGTTCCCCGTCCCCGGCACAGGAAGTTGTGATTGCCCGAATGTTAGGTGCATATAGGTCGCAGGGAAGATATTGACAGCCACCCACACCTCAAAATCAAACACAAAAATATGATAAGTAATCGGATACGACCACTCCCAGTTATCAAACTCACTAATCATCACGTTATTGTCAGGGATGTCCCCGCCAATCAGAGCAGTTCGACCAGCCAAAATAATAGCGTCATGATTGGCCGTTGATCTTGTGTTTGTCCAAGTCAGCTCAAAAAACATCGTCCCTTTACTCAGGATGGAGCCATTCCAAGTCCACCCCTCAGAAACAAAAGTGTTTACGATTGCTGTGTGTAACGCCTCTATGCTAGCGGCTGTGCCTGTATGATAACTCATGCGTCCAACCTCATCGCGTAATAGTCGGGGAATCCCGTCCGGTAAACATCCTGAATAACCACATAATTTACGCCGTTTATTGTCAGTGTGTTTTCGACCGTGTTGTCAAATCCGGTAATATAATATATACCGTCGAGTGATCCAAAAACATTGTTGGTGATATACAGCTCAACCGGATAAATGTGATATGTCCCCACAACATCCCGTTGGCTGTTTGTTGTGCCAAAATATGATGTACTCGCATACGGCCAGCAAAACGGCTGTATCCACACCCCCATCAAGTCACGCATCCTCATATTAGCACGATTACCCTTATACGGCATTGAGTGAGAGGTATCGCTGAATCTGGTTGCAGGTGTACCATTGAGCATCCCGCAACAAACGACAGGGTAGGGGAATTGTGAAGGTCGGGCGTAAGGTAAAAATTTACCCACATAGGCCGACTCATAAACAGGCGTCCCGACTTTGAGGGCAAATTTTATATGTTGTGCGTTCCATGATAGCCAATAATCAAGCCGCTGGTTATGCGCGGGCACCCCTGACAGAATAGCCCCCGGCTGATTATCGAATGACTCTGCAGCGTTGTATCCGGTGAAGGTCGCAGCTGCCAGATTATAATAATCAGCGGCTGCGTCTTGATACGTCCTGAACCCAACATATATCCGCTCAAGACCGGTCAAGCCCTCGCCCTGCAAGATCAGCTCGTGATTGTCTGCGGTGTCAATATAGCGCAGCACCGTCCAGCCCATACCAAGAGCCGTCACTTCGTCCTTAATTTTGCGGAGCATGGCGTAATGCGCCAGCTCGATGGCGTTATCAACAAACCCTATCGCATGAGGCATCACTGCCCTCCCTGATTGCGTCTGACGACGTTCATGATGATTTCCTCCCCAGCGTCCGTGTCCAGATAGTCCCCCACCACCGATGGATCAAGCACGTTGATGATCCTGACGGCGTTCGGTTGCTGACCGCCGCCGCCCTTTGTATGATCGATGACTGTCTCGTTCGGATGCAGGACCGCAGGGAACCCGCCCCGGCCATCTACACCACCAGAGCGGGAGCCGTAGCCGGTAAAACCGCCACCTTCAAAACTCGGGCTGGTGGAGCTGATCGTCGAAACAATCCCGCTCGTTGCTGCCGCCACGCTTGACATTGCCGCAAGGTTCGTCGGCCACGGATTCGCGGCTGCTTTGGCGATACCGGTTTGGATAGCCACAATAGACTCGGCTATTGAAAACGCTTTACTCACGGCAAACATAGCACGATAGATGCCCGACTGCTCTCCGGCGAATGCTTTTGTTAGCCCTGCAATCCCGTCATACAGATTAGCATAATTCTGGTAGGTTTGGCGTGCTCGTTCGTCGTCCAGCTCCTGCAAACGAGCATTTTTTTCGTCCTCAAGGGCTATTAAATCCTCATTGGTGGCAATGGTTGATTCTAACAGGGTTTCTCGCCGACGCTGGTAGGATAATTCTATCGCCTCTTCTTCAGATAATAGGCTGTCGATAATGGATTGAGCTCTGGCGTTACGGGCGTCCTTCTCCGCTTGCGCCTTTTCTTCTGCGCGTCTGATCTTCTCTTCCCGCCGCTCCGCAAGTTCCAGCAGTTGAGCGTCTTTCTGCGCCTCCAATGCCAGCAAGTCAGTCATCGAGACAATGGAAGATTGTAACATGATCTCCCGGCGGCGCTCGTAAGAGGTGCGGATGGCCGTTTCTTCGTCCATCAGACTGTCAAGAATCGTCTGGGCCTGCCTGTTAATCCTTTCTTGTAAGGCTTGCGCCTCTTTGTCCGCTTCCTCGTCAACCACGGAGCCAGCGGTGGAGATAGCAGTTGGCACTTCGACCGCTTGCTTAGGCCCCTCCCAGGTTCCCGTAGCTCCAGCGCCCCAAGTCCCCGAAGCGCCACCTTCTTTTGAGGCATTTGGATCTACAAACTCTGCCATTCCAAAAGCCCGGCGGACGGCGTTGTCCATTCCCAAAAGCGCTTGGCTTACCCTGTTAATCTCCCCCAATACTGGCATTTCGCTGACAGGTGTGTTTCGGAGTCGATCAAAACCGTCAACCGCTTGCTCTAACACACCAACAAGATCACCAATTCCTCGGAAAAGACCGCTGACCAGGCGGTCAGCCATTTCCAAGGTCTTTGGATCTTGCAACAATGCGGTTAGCTTTTCGATCTCTTCCCGTGCCTCCGGCAACCCGCCTTTGGCCTCCAGAAGATCACCAAACGCGTTTTTTAACCCTTGGATAGCGCCGCCGAATGTGTCCCGTGCGGCCTTTGCGCTCCCACCAAATTGCGTTTCCAGCTCTTTTAGAATGATCGATTGCGCCCCGGCGATATCGCCGACCGCCACCATGTCTTTTATCATCTCTTTCTGAACGTCGGAAAACTGGATGCCTGAACGAGACAAGGCAGTTAAACCTTGAATCGGATCGTTCAGCGCCTTGCCGATCTGCACGGTAGCCGTGCGCAAATCCTGCCCCATCGCTGTGGCGGTGTCGAGGATCGCTTGCGTAGCCCTGGGGAACGCCTCCCCACCTATCTGCGTAAATGTCAGCAATAAGGATTGAGCGCCAATGATTGCCTCATCGCCGAATGTGGTTACTTTTTGAAGCTGTGCAGCGTAATCTTGCAGTGACTGAGAAAGCTCTGGTGTGTAGCGGCCTGTCGAGCGCAACGTGGCCTCTAGCTGTGCTGTAACCCGCTCTTGTTCGATGGTGTTGGCAATGACCATTCGGAACGCCTGTCCGATAGCCAATGCCGATGCAAAGGCACCTAAAACTCGCGTAGCAGACCGGAATGTGCTTTGTGCCCGGACACCAGCACGGTCAAGGTTTTGCACTTCGCGCTTTGCGGTGCGGATGTCACGGCTATCTGCTGCGAGTCTGACTTTATAAATATCGGTCATTGCCGGAACGCCTTTTTAGTTGCTTGAGCGATTGCTCTTTTATCGGCTTGATCTTCACCATACCACGGAGGCGGCATTTCTTTGCCTTCAAATCTGTGAACCGCTGATGTGTACGCGTGACTCATGCGCATAATTGCTGCGGCCTCATATCCTTGCAGCTTGATCTCGGTAATATCCGACCAGGCTTTTATTTCCTGCCAGCTGGTTTCGTACATCCCGATTTCGATAGCTATCTCTGCCAGATACTCCCATCCGTCCAGGGGCGGGAGCGTTGCCTGTTCTCCAAGCAACTGCCCCCGCGTTTTGTCCTGCTTTTTCCCTTTTGTGTGCAGCCAGCCCAGCTGTTTTGCGTATGTTTCTAATGTCGCTAAGCTGGCGGTAAAAAATTTGCCTGTCGGACGATAAACTGATTAACCTGATTCCGGATCGGCGCGGACAGGGTGTAAACCTTAACGGCGTTGGCCTTGGAAAATTCCAGCGGCTTACCATTCATTTCAACGCCCGTCCACCCTTGCGTCAAATCGGCGAGGAATTTTGCATCATCCTCAACCGTTGAAGCATCCACAATGCTTTTGTTTTTGATGCGCTCCTGCGCTGCTGTTTTAGCCAGCGCCCGGAACTTGTTAGAGTCTGAGCCGTAGACGGTAATCACGATGTCTGTTGGCTCGCCGGTGCGCGGATCGTTAATCGCACAATCCGCTGTCTCTTTAGTGCTGATTTTCAAGATGTCCATGTATTACACCCCAAAGTTAGCAGTGACAGACAAGTCTCCCTGTACGTAAATATCCTGACGCGGGTTCTCAGTGCTGCCGTCCGACCAGTCAACAAACACATACCCCGCATCCGGAACAGCGGCAACAGGCGAACCGTTAGCTCCGAGATTGACCGTCTGCGGAGACTCACCAATCAGATACCCATTAGCCCCGGCAGTGTAGGTCAGGGTAAACGAGGTTTCACCCGGCCCGGCCACCTCAACGACCCCGTTCGGATGTTTGCGGATCGTGCAGGACTTGAGACGCACAGCGTTTGCGTCGCCCTGATCGTCCACAAGGGCAAAGACTCGCGCCTGGTAGTAATCAACGTCTCCATCAGGATATTGCACCTTGAAGCTGTAATAATCGTCCGACAAGTGTGCAGCTCTTAGCAGTTCCTGTCCGGCGTCTGACCGGCTCACGACAAGGTTAAAGGTTGTCTCGTTCTCGTCATAGGTGCCCTTGAGATGGACAGTCGCACGCTCTTTCAGCAGGTTGTAAGTTACATCCTCATAACTCCGGCCACCACCAGTAGGTGGAGAAGTGATCTCGCCGATCTCGGTAAACGTGAGGGCCTCAAACCCCGCTTGAGTGTGTACAGCAGGCACCCCGGCGCTGATGCTGACGATTGTACCGCTTAAAGTTTTGGCTTCACTCATGACTTGCTCCTTGTGATTATGGCTGTGTAGGAAATTGTTAGGACGATCTTGTACCACCCATCTTCATTGATTCCAGGCTGTCGTTGTAGCGCCGTCGTTTTAACCTCGATCCCGCCGAAGCTGAATGTTTTACCGAAGCGAAAATGGTTGAGGATCTCGTCCGCTTTTTGTTTGATTGCGATTGCTCCGCTGTAAGACGGGTAACGAAGAATTGCCTGAAATACCCCGTCCGTCTGGTCTGAGCTGTTCAGCGTCAACGGCGTGACGTTGTTCTGTAATACACCAATCTCTGCGTAAGGCTCGCCGTTTGTGGCATCGTAGGCGGTGTTCTCGTGCGCTATTGGCAGACCAAAACCACCGGCAATAAATTCGCTGACGAACGCCTGGTCGATTTTAACCACGGCTTTTCTCCCTGATGATTCGGTTCAATCTGGCAATGTTTCGCCTAATCATCCCGTCGCGCTCCTCCCAGATCCCAGAATAACTCAGATTGTTTGACAGCCAGTCCTCGGTTTCTGGTTTGACCGTTGCTGCAACTTCGGCCTGTGCATTCGCCCCAGATGGGTCAGTGCGCTCAACCTCTCCACTCGCCGGAGTGTTGTTTGTCGTTTGCCAGTTACCCCTGAGCCGTCCGGTATCGACGCGGGTATCCCGGATCACGCCGTTGAACAACTCGATCTTGATTGCTCTGACGGTCTGATCAATCGTCGCCCCCGCCACTCGCGCAAGTTGTCCGATCGGTATTTCAGCCATCTATCTCCTCACATGCACGTAGTAAATAACCGCCTGGCCGCCTGGCTCAACCGGTGTCACGTCAACTATCGTCCAGTCGGACCCGTTAATGGTCACCGTGTCGGTTAGTTTTGGCTCAAACGTATCGTCAATAATCAACATTTTGTCGCCTTGTTGGATCAATCGACCGTCTACCAGGTCATCCTTGGTTATCCGCTTAAATATCCCGTTCGGGTGATACGTTGCCACGGTTCCGGGAGTCACTGCCCCAGTTACAGGGTCAATGCCCCCTCCCGCGGTGCGCTTAAACTCAAACGATTTGCCGAATCGCGCCAGAAGAAGGGAGGCGGTCAGCGCGGCGCTATTATAAAAACTCATACTCTCACCAAGGGTATGGACAGGCCGTTACGCCGTAACAGGCTGGCCAGCAACGCCTGCCAGTTGCTCGACCGGCTGAGTTCGGCCTGCGAGTCGCTTCCCATATAAACCACTTCCAGAACGTCAACTTTTTCGCTTTTTACGGCCCGGTTTGGGTTCGCAGGGAGGTTGTAAGGATCAATCCCTGCGCGGATATCCAGCGCCAGATTAAGCTGGCACAAAATCACTTGGCGCGGGATCTCGGTATCGTCCCAGGCAAACCCGTCAATTATCAGATTCGTGCGCGGGAAGCTCATCGGCTGGCCACGTTCAACCAGGTAGCCTTTAAGCTGCGGCTCTTTGCTGTTGATATACTGACCGGCCTTGACCAGCTCAACATCGGCCAGTGCGTCATCAGTAACCGTTAGGCCCATTGTAGAGGCGTAAGCGATATAATCCGCACGGCTAACGAAGGAATTTGCCCCGTCAACTATTGCACCTGTTTCAACGATGATTGCCATGTCAGTGTTGCCTCGTCACTGCGTACCAGATAGACGCTCCGATGATGGCTGCTATTGCTCCGACGATGCCACAAAGGCCCTTATCTGACAGCTTCCTTAGTTTTTCACCAAACCGCAAGTCTTCTTGAAAGCATTTAACCTGCCGAGGGTCATCAACATCGACCCCAAGAATGGCGAACACTTCTTTTACGGCCTTTTTCGCGGCGCTTTCGGCGTGTTCGCAGGTTGAACGCCGCTCTATCCCGTTGTATCTCTGTTCCCGGCATGCTGTCATACTAAATCCCTGAAACGAATGGCACGATGTAATATTTCATCTTTAATTTGACCCGCGTTGTACCTGTACCCGCAAGCCGTTTTACCCAAAGATGATAGCGATGGTTTGTTTTTAAAATCCGTTCCCAGTTTTCTTCTGCCGCGCTCCCGGATGTTTGTTGGCCAACACCTTCCGTCCCCGGCATAAATTTATAAAAAACGTGTTTGTTTCCGAAAGAGGTGACCGACGGATTAGATAACACAGAACATCCGCAGGGGAAAGGGTCCCGCTCCAGGTTTAGCGGCATCGGTTGCATGGAAAACCAGGTTAAGCCGTCAATCGCAAAAGTCGCAGCGGTTCCGCCCGTGGTTTCTGAATCTTCCAAAAACAGAAACACAACTTCGGCGTTGTCCGGCTGTGCCTCAACTTCTTTCATGTGCACGGGATGTGCGCCGGTCTCAAAGATGAAATTCTGCTCTGTAGTGCCAGACAGGTAGACCATAAAATCGGAAACATAAGCTAAACCGTCGTGCACTTTCGCATGTTCAAGGTCGATGATCTTGACGGCTCCCGACAAGTCAATCGCACGGCGCAACTCAGAAACACTGGTTTTTAGGTCGCGGTCTCCGACTTCCTCGCTGTCTAGCAAGTCAGACGGAATGCCCGGCAAAGTGTAAAAGTCACTCATTCCTCAGGCTCCGGTTCGTTGGCCTTGCTGCGCTTCTTACGCTTCTGCTGCAACAGCCAGACGCGGTATTTAGGATCGCCGGGGTTTGCGAACTTTTTTGGCAGACTGTTTTGGTTCACTCTTCGGCTCCGTGGATTCGTTGATGCGTTTGTTGATCTCAAGTTGGATGTTCAGTTGATCTTTGATGGATTGCATGATTTACCCCGCAGGCTCAAGGACGGTCAGCCGCGCCTCATGGTCGGCAATGGTAACCAGAGCTGCGTCGAGTGCGTCAGACAACGCCGCAACCTGTGCGGATAATGCTTGAATAGTTGTGGCGGGGAGTCCGTTGCTGATTTCTTGTTGTTTTACGAGTGCCGCTTTCAATTCTGCGCTGGTCATATCAAACTCCTATGATTAAGCCGGGGATGTTAATCCCCGGCTGTTTCATTTATCCATTTGTTACTAAAATAGCCATTGGTATGAGCTTGCGATCGACAACTCGATCCCAGCTTGTAGCAAGGGCCAGCTCAGCCAGATTGAAACCGGTTGCACTTGCGGCCGGAGTGCCGGTGTGCTGGAAGCCGAACGGATGCAAGATCCAGGTCTTGCGTGTCCAGAGGGTTTCGATACCACCGCCATCGCCCTGCGCGGCTTCGCGCTCGACCTCAACAGGAACATCCGGGGTTCCATCGCCATAGCCGAACGCGCCAGATCCGAACAGGATGGAGGTGTACTTGGGCGCGGTATCAGTACCGAGGGTGCCGCCGGCAGGGGTGTAGGGCATACCATCATCGACAATAACCCGCTTACCGAGGAACGTCGGAATTGTCATGTTGCCCTGGCTGTCGGGGATGAAGTCGATGTCGTCATTATCCACCATGCGCTTGTAGATCATGGAATGCACGGCGATGGCCTGAGTACCATCGACCCGATCGCCCATTGTGAATGCGGCTGAGGTGAAGTTTTGACGGGTGAACACGGTATTGGCGCCGATATCCGCATTGGTCGCGCCGGAAGCGTCATAGACCATATCACTACCATCGTTCGCCACGTTGTCTGCCATCACGCCATTAGCTGCGGCAATAAGGCGGCGTTGCCATTGCTTGGCCCAGTAAGCATCCACACGGCTGCGGATATGCTCCATCGCTTTCGGACCCATAGCCAGTTCAGATGCAAGGTCCGCCTTGCTCCAGCCTTGGTTCAGAAACACTTTCCGGCTGATCTGCTCGCCCTGGCTCACCTTCTGAGGCGTGGCGATATCGGTCGGATCGTCGTTTGATCGGTTAGGCTCGACACTGGAATCAAGATCGCGCCAGAACGGGAGTTCCGCCAATTTGCCGGGCGCAGTCGCCAGGCCATTCAACAGCGGATTGCTGGTCACAATACCAGATTGATAAAATGCGGTGAGTTCTGGGGAATTTACTGCGGGAAGGTCTTGGAATACTACGACATCGATAATGTCGGCAAGCTGCACTGTAGCCATGATTTTTGCTCCTGTCGTTTGGTTTGACCGGAGCAAAAAGGAAAAGCGCCCCGGCGATAAGTGAAACTATCGTCAGCAGGGCGCTTACCCCGAACCATCATCTGATGCTTATCTCAGATGGCTCATGCTGTGCTATTTAATTTTTGACCCGTTGTCTGAGGCTGCTCTCGAACGGGCGTAAACACAAAAACGGCGAACCTTTTACAGTCCGCCGTTATTTTGCGCACAATTCTTGGATTATGTCAACTCTTTTTTAGGTTGTTCGACGATGCTCTTCAACAAGCCGCTGATACTCGCTCGGATTGTTGCGCCGGATGTCTACCAGCTCAGCGCCGCTGTAGTCGGTGAATTTCTTGCCGGCCTTCACGCTCCCGGGCTTACCATGCCCACCGGGGCCGGTCGCCTTTGAGCCGACAACGAATGGGGCGAACTTTTGACTTGTCTTGAACTCTTCCTTGAGGTCGTCAAGGCTCTTGGCAGACGGCTTACCATCCTCAAGCACTCTGACCTTCGGCTTGCCGTCGCTGATCTCATACGTCAACCGCTGTGTCACGTGGTGCAGCATCAGGTCGGCGTGCTCCCCGAATATCTCGGCGGCAAGTGACGCTGCTGCACTCCCGACGGTCAATCCGCTTATCATGGCGTCACGTTCTTCGATCTGCTTTTTCAGCTCTGTCTCTTTTTGAGTCAACTTGTCGTTCCAGCTCTTTTCCAACGCTTCAACGTCGCCGCCCTTTTTCGCTGCATCAAGCGCTGCTTTTTCTGCGGCATCCTGTGCGCGTTTCTTCTCGGACAGCAACTCGCGGTTGTTGTCCTCAAGTTTCTTGAGGCGTTCTGCAAGGCCGTCGTCCTTCTGCTGAGGCACCCCGTCAACCTTCAAGACAAACTTACCGTCCTTTTCCTCGTACAGCGGTTTGAGGCTGTCGTCGAGGTCGTCAATCTTATCTAGCTGGAATTTTAGCACTTTTACCTCCTTTTATGGGTTGACTTCTGCACGTTCAAAAACTAACGGGTCGAGCTCCCGCATCTTCGCCAATGTCAGCGGCTCGAACCGCTTCCCTAGTTGCATTTCAGCAAAGCGTTGCGCCGATATGTTCCCGTCAAGTAACAGCTTGGCACGTTTCGGCCCGATAACACTTTCGACAAACGGCCGATCTTGCTCTTTGAGCCATTGGTAGTAGGTTTTTTTCGCTGGTATGCGCTCAATCTTTCCAGTCTCTGGTTCTCGCGCCGCTCGCGTTGCGCCTTCTTCCAGAAATGAAAAACGGTCATCAATGACGGCGGTAAAGGTGGTGCGGCATCGATGGTGCCAGGGCGGGAGGTCGGTAGAATCCAGCGGCAGCACCTGGCCGTCACGGGCGCGGCACTCTGTTGACGTCGACATGTCAATCGTAGCAACGATCCTGTACCCCTTAATGACATCGCTGTTGGCCTGGTACGTCGCTTGCCGGGACTGCCCTGCTGCATGTTGCAGGGATGTTCTAACCACAGATTCAAGGTCACGTTCGGCAATTGGAAAAGCCTCCTGCTGTAACCGGCTGAGGATCTGTGTCGTTGTCTCCCCGCCGGCGTACCCTGCGCGGATTGTATTTGACATGACGCGGATCTGGTTTGCCTCAAAATCATCAATCAGGCCGCCCAGCAACGAGCCTTCAAACCTCCCGCCAAGGTTCAGCGGGTTTGCCCTGATCGCCGTCATGATCTGGTTTTCTGTTGGCAGGCTGAATTGGTAATTCTGCACTACGCTGTCAAGGTTTTTGATCTCGAAGCGCGCCTCGTTTAAGGCAAGCTCGCTCATCTGTCGGTTAAGCTCTGGGATGATGTTGTCTGCGTATTTCTGACCGATCATCTCACGATATGCGGCAAGCCTTCTCTCCATTTCTCCGCGCGTCCATGATTCAGGCTTTGAGCGGGCTATCCTGGCAACGAGGGTATCCTCAATGTCCTGCAACATCTCGCGTAGCACGTTCACGTCATGGCTTTTCAGGCGTTCGACGTGGAGCGCGTGACGTGTCGCCTGATCTATCGCTTTACTTGGAGTCGAAGCCATCGATTATTCCAAAAACTGCGCCAAAAGACCGCTAAACATGTTGCAGGCCGTCTCAAATTGTCGATGATCCATAACAAAAATATAATCACTATCAACGTCAGGACGATTCAATCTACAGTTCATTTCGATAATGCATATTTCCATAAGTTCGTGTGTTAAAATCATCAGTGCCTGTTCATCCTCGGCTCCGTTTATACCCAGCTCAATCTTCCGCTCTGAAAACGAAAACCTTCCACCAGCACCCTTATCGGCATAGCTGATATCAAAAACAAAGCTATTTACCCTGAGTTTTTTAATTTTTTTGATTTTAGACATGTTGCGGCATCGTCAGCAAATCAGCATAATCCTCATCCGGCGTGTCATCATCAAACAATCCGTACCGGCGCATCAATCTTGTGTAGTCGCTCATGGGAATAGCCCCCTGCATAAACCCGGCAACGATCTGCTGCAGCTTCGGCGCGTCAATCTCCATCTCGACAAACTCCTGGTTGAGCGTGTAAGCCAATTCGCTGTCGTCTGATCCCATGTAACGCGCTACCCACTGCAGGCACTGCGTGAATGCTTCGGATACGTTGGATGCTACCAGAGCCAGCACGGACGTTTGCGCCTCACGCTCTCCCATGATCTGGCTGGCTGTTTTTGTCGCTGATCCCTGCTGCATGATCCTGGCTCCGAGGCTTACCATCTGATCCACCTTGTCGAGCATGGCTTGCCTGACCATTGGATTCGGCGGTGCGATTGCAAACCCGAATTGTCCACCCTCAGGAACGCCGATCAGATTCCTGCTGCCTGCGTACATGTTTTCTGATTTCATCAGCTCGACATGATCGGCGGTTAGTCCAGACATGTATGGCTGTGCCTGCCCGCAATAAAAAACGCTATCTTCATAGTCGGCGCTGTTGCGATAATGGCCGATATTCAGTTCAACAATGCCAAGCATCGGCGGCTGATCTGGCGTAGGCTCGTTGGTTTCGCTCCCGACAAACTGAAACGGAATGACATCCCAGTTTTTCCCCTGCGAGTCGGTTGGATAATGCTCTGATTCCAGCGTGAATCCGTCTGAGCCTTTGCGATATGTACGCTCAATGTAAATCCTGGTATCCGTCAGAGGTTCGCCGATCTCGTTACGCGGATAATCCAGCGTCATCTCCCGGATAATCTCGGCAGGCTGTGAGCTGTAACCGTCCGGCCCTACCTCGTCTACGGCTTCCTTGGTGACGACCAGCGTTAGTTTTGTCTGACTGCCCTCTGTCTCGGTGCGCCAGTTGATGATCTGCTCAGGCTCAAACCGGTGAATAGTCGCAACGACTTCGCCACTTGCAATCTGTGCGCGGCTGACTTGCCCCTCTGTCTGCGGAAATGACACAGCCAATCCGGCGCGGCCTTTACTCAATACATCGTGACAAGTACCCTGGCTCAACTGGTATATGGAGTTACCTGCACCATCAGCGTTTTTATTGAGGTATTGCATGTCGTCAGGCACTGAAAGTATCGGCCACTTGCGGAAGATCGAGCCAACCATCCCCTGCGCGGTTTGTCCAGACAAGGCGTAAAAGATCGCCCGCTCGCGATATTGGCGGTTGCGGATGACGTTATCTTCGCTCTTGTCCTGGGGGTTCAAATATATAAGATACCGCTCCGTGTTATCGGCTTTGACGATATCGTCGATCTTCTCCCACTTAGGCAGGAGCTTGTTATAAAGAGGGTGCGTTGTCTCGATCATAAAACCTCTCAGTTCGCCGAACGGATGCCTGGAACAAGGATTGGTCTGTTTTGGATAGCGTCAAGCATATAGCCAATTGCTGTCGTTATATGCTGGTATTGGTTTGTCTGGTCTTCTTGAAACGTGCTGCCCTTTTGGAGCTGTACTGTCGCTAATCCTTTATTGCACCAAGGAGCTTTTTTCGGATTGACAAACAGCCGTATTTCGTTTGCTGCGTTCAAAATATAAGCCCTGACAGTGTTTTGACGGTCTTTAATAGAAGGGTGCTTCTTTTTCACCATGTCTACCACCTTCCAGCCGTTCGATTTTAGCACTCGCTTGATATCGTCATAATCGGAAGCGTGACCGTGCTTCTCCCCGGCTCGCCCCGCTGGATCGCCATACAGTCTGACGGTCTTATTATCGTGGTCTTTGAACTTTTCCACGAACTCAAACGCGGCCTGTTTTGATATAGCAGAAGTCAGAACGATCTCATCAAGAAAATAAATCTTTTTATCTCTCGCAACCGCAACAGCAGAAGATAGAGGCGTAAAGTTCTGGTCATGCGTCCAGTGCAGCTCCTCATGGCTTTTTATTTCCTCAGTCGTGTAGTTGGCCGGTGAATAATCCTCGTAAATGCGTCCTGTTACTGTCTCAAAGCTTGCTTCAAACTCCTGCCGGAACTGTCGTGCCGACATGGTTTTTTTAGCATTCTCTATAACATCCGGAGGTAAAATTTCGGCAGATGTCCAATGAAAAACAGCAAAATCGCTTTCTCCTTCTTTTGCGGCTTCGCACATATCATAATAATGATTGAGTCCGTCTGGCACGCCAAATAACCATGCCCACGCCCTGTAGTCTGGCTTTCGCGGGTCAACAGTGTTCAACGCTGGGTAAATGTTAGCTTCCCATGCGTGCTCCTTGACGTTTGCAAACTCATCAATACCGCCACCAGTCCATGGGATACCTTCAAAGCGTTCCGGCTTGTCAAGTCCGACAACGTGAATCTCTGAACCGTTGTTGAAATATATGATTAAATCTGACTCTGATGGTTTTCTTAATAATGCGGATGATAAAGAAAAGTCTTTCAAGTCTTGCCAAAATATCTTTTTAGCCTGGTTGTGAGTTGGCGCACCGGCAAAATAGATACCCGGTACCTTGTTTGCCTGTTTTACGATGAATCGCTTGAATCGCTCCGTTTTTCCAGAGCGTCTTCCAGCTGGGACAAGAGGGAACCTTACTCCTTTATCAACAGCTCCAATCAAGTCAAGTTGAACAGGATGATCTTTCAGCGGATACCATCGCTCAAGCTGTCGATCAAGTGCGTAGTTTCCAGTTTTCAATTCGGCAACCTGTCTATGAGTTTGGAGATTGCGGAAGAAAGATCATCAACCGTCCCTTGCTCCTCTTGTTTGTCCCTCCACTTCTCAGGCTGTCTGTTTTTAAGCCAAATAAATCCGGCTGCTGTATCAGGTGGGTAATGTTTTATCGTTGGGACAATAAGAGGCTCGCCGTTATCATTAAAAATCTTATCCGCTGGGTGTGAATATCCACAAGCTCTCTCAAACAAAGATCGCGCCACTTTAGCGTCAGCCTGAGCTTTCCCCTTTTTTAAGGAGTCAAGAAAACTTGGATATTTCTTTTTCCATGTATTTATTGTCTGCTTTGAAACACCAAAAAAAGACGCAAGCTCATCGTCAATGGCACCCAACAGGCAATAATTATATGCCAGTTCGTCATATTCTGGTTTGTAATCTGTTGGTCTACCTTGCGCCATACGCTCTCCGTTGAATATGCTTAGCCACTCCACACTATACCAGAAATCAATAATTTATCAACCCCTCAGCAGCAACGTGACCGCCACATCGACCACCCCGGGCACCCGCACCACGTCCAGCTCGTAATTCTGATAGTGGTTCATGGTTTTCCTCCTATTTTCGCCATGATCTCAGCTAAAAACCGCCTGCCGTCCTCCATGCCCTGCTCATTTACTTCTGGCACTGGCAGTGATTGCCTAACAGGTCGCGGCGGCGTCCTCCAATTCCCACCCGATAGAGGTTCTTGCCGCCCTTATTCTTTTAGTTATCTCGTTTGCCATGCCGCGAATCCTACTTATTAGCGGGCCTAATGTCAACAATCATAATCTACAAGTAACTGTAATCATTGTTAAAACATGAATAGCGTCAAAAAAAACACGAAACGTGTCAAAAAAAGCGTTGACAAAACATGATCCGTGCCTATAATTGGACACAAGCAACACGAATTATGCTCTTTGAAAACAGAATATTTACGGCTCTTGCCTATTGCCGGTTAGCTCTGGCTCAGTGGCAACCCGTGAACGAAACACTACTTACAGGAGAAAACCATGAAACGAAAACCAATCAACGTGCAACACGAAACGTGGTGCGATCTGCAACAAGCGGTTGTGGAGCATCAGCGGCAAGGCCGCAACGTGAAACTGCACGAACTGACCGACCGATTGCTCAGGAGGGCGCTAGCGTCTGAAAAGCGTCGCCTTGCTAGTTAAACCGTACAACCAAGGGGGAGATTGTCAATGACCACCCAAGAAATGCAATTCGCGATTATCGACCTGCGGGAACAGGTGCAAAAACTCCAAGCCGAAGTTTTCCACACCGGCGACCGCATCCACGAAATTCTGCGACTCAAGAAAGCCGGGAGAAACGACGAAGCCCGGAGAAAGATGAGGGGGCAATGAAACACTTCATGAAGGAAACAGCCTCTTTGTTTTTGTGCGCCGCGATTCTCTGCGGACTCGCTCTGGCAGCGATTGAATGGTCATTGCCGGAAGGGCCGGAGACACCCTACCGAACAGTAGCAAGGGCGCTTAAATGATCCGGCGTTGCGGCTGGTGCAAGTCGATTATGGGCGAAACCGCAGACTGTAAGGACGGAGAAATCCACGGAATATGTCTAAGCTGCCTCTTCCGATACTTCCCGACAGAGGCAGCGAAAATAATAGGGGGAGAAGATGGTAAGCAAGGATGTCTGGCTGGACCGTGAAGAGTTAGAGAACCAAGCATATGAAAAGCTAGTTGACGAAGAACTGGACAGGATTCGGAGCCGTATCAAGATCGTCAGTAGTCAGATGAGGCGACTACAAGAACGGCACATGAAACTGACCGGACGAAGAATGGAGGCGTAATCATGTTTTCCGATCCCGTATTTCAAGAAGCGTTTTCTCATGCTTATCGCGTCCGGCACGAAAGCAGCCTTAGAGACATGCGGGAGGATTGCGCCAAGGGCCGGACTTGCACAAACGACTGCGGCACATGCCCACCAAAGACTGATTTTATTGAACCAGACATTCCGCAGCAGCACGAATACAACAACATTTGCCGGAATTGTTTAGCCGGTGTGTTGACGACAAACAACGTAAACCCGCCGACCTGCGAACAGTGCCGAGAGTATCCAGTTACCGATATGTGGACCGAGTACCTATTCAGACGGGACAGCGATTAGAGGGGGATACAATGAACAACCTTGAATTGTGGGACAAACTGAGAACACCGCCACCAACGGCGCTAAAGCCTATCGTTGCCGGACGGCTCAAAGGCAAGTCAGATATTTCCCCGCAATGGCGATTCCAAGCCATGACGGAAACCTTCGGCCCGGTCGGGATTGGGTGGCGCTACACCATTGACAAACTATGGACGGAAGAGGGGTCCGGTGGGCAGATATGCGCTTTTGCTCTGGTGGCCGTTTACGTCAAGCACAATGGCGAATGGTCCGAAGCGATCCCCGGTATCGGCGGGAGCATGATGGTGGAGCAAGAGCGCAACGGGCCGCACACCAGCGACGAGGCTTTCAAGATGGCGACCACAGACGCTTTATCCGTGGCGATGAAGGCGCTTGGCGTAGCGGCAGACGTTTACTTGGGGATGCTGGACGGCAGCAAATACAACCGGCAGCCACCGGCCCCACCAGTTCAAAAGCCTGCCCCGCCACCAGACCAGAACGCCGTCCACCGCGAACACTACGCAGCCCTCAAAGCCGAACTGCTGGCCGCAAAAGACGCCGACGCGGTTAACGCCATCATGAAAAACCGCCACGGCTGGTTGATCGGGATGCCGGAAAAGGGCCGCGCTGAACTGAATGCGCTGGCAATGGAGCGGTTGGATAATCTGGCCGCATAGGAGGGTTATGGACTTGGCAATCATCATCGGCATGGTCGTTTTAGCCATTTACGCCTGGAACACCAAGGGAGGCTCAAATTGAAATGTGTTGCAGACAAGGGAGATCGTCAAACCTACCGTGTACCAGACCGGGAAGCCGAGCGCAGGGTGAAATCAGGCCGCTACGAGTACGCTACCCGGCAGGTCTGGAAAATCCAAGGGAGGAATCGGTGATATACGAAATCGAGTTTACCGACGGATCACTTGAGAAATTCGAGGCAGACAGCGGGGTTGACGCTATGCGAATCGCGGAAGTGTGGTTTGCCCGAAAGTACGGAAAGCTGCTGACGGAAATTGGAATCTTTGGATGCAGGGAGGTGGCGAGTGCGCCGGAAATTTGTCATCCGTGACGAGTATGTGCGGGATCGAGTTGTGGCGGCTGTGCGGGAGGTGCCGGTGGGAATGGAGGTTGAAATCAAGCCGCACAAATCCAGCAGGAGTTTAAATCAAAACAGGACCTACTGGATGTGGATCGACCTGATCCGGCTGCACATTGCCGACAGTACCGGCAACATCTTTTCTTCGGAAGAGTTAGCCGAGTGGTTCAAGTCCAAATTCCTACCCGCAAGAATTGTCGAGATTGACGGCGAGGGGATCCCATGCCGCCGCACAACCACCAAACTCAACACGGCAGACATGGCAGCATACCTTGACGCGATAGATCGGTACTGCGTTCAAAGTTTGGGCCTATATCTGCCGCAACCAGGGCAGGAGGGGGTTGCATGACCGAAAACACAAAACCCGCGCCGCGTTTCTGCTGGGAGTGTGGCCGCAAGCTATGGGCCAATCACTACGCAGAAGGAATGGCCGAAGGGCACCTAAGAATATTTCACAAGAAATGTCTAAAGGAGCGCCAGCGTGGCGAGAACGTAAACCGCGATTGGCCTATACATGGGAATCCACAGTCATGACCGCAGCCGAGAAACGCCACCTTAGCCGCGTCGCCTCGTTGCCTTGTGCAGCCTGCGGAAACTTCCCCGTTGTGATTCATCATTGCGTCAACCAGCAGCACAAAAAGCGCGACCATATGCGAACCATTCCGCTTTGCCATGATTGTCATGTAGGCCCGTTCTCGATCCACAAAGCGCGGAAATCGTTTAGGGCAAAATTCGGGCACGAGGAAGAACTGCTAACCATCACAGCCGAGAGGCTTAAATAGTCACCGAGCGCCCCGGTGCCCACAAGGGCCACAATCTCACGATTGATTTGAACAGGCCGGGGCGCTCACCCAAAGGAGGGTAAATGTCCGAAGATCAGCTTATCAATGAAATCCGCTCCAGACTCGGTAACTCTGCCGAAATCCAACGATACCGCGACAGTATACGGCACGAGGTATCTACCGCAGAATGGAATATGGCGATGCTCAAAACGGTAAGGGGGGACTAGCGTGGAGATATTAAGAAAAACGGTACTGGTTCTCGCTCAGGCGACAGAAGGCAGTCCAATATTGGCAATCATCATCGTCTGCCTTTTCTACCTAGCGGCCAACGGCCTGTCTGCAACCATAGAAACACTCATTACGGGTGACAGATTCAGCCATTGGGGCGACCCTGTAATTTCCTTACTTTTCATGGCGTATGCGGCTTATGCGGTTTACGGCTGCGCGCTTTATCGCGCTGGATGGAGGGCAGATTGACCTATCACAACACAACCGATGTTGCCGGCGACACGCTAACCCACTACCGCAGATCCGCACAGACCCAAAACGACACCATCCTCAGCCTCTTCCAGATCCACCGCCGCTTATCTCCTAGCCAAGTATCCGACCACACAGACCACCACTGGCCTTTGACTTCCATTCGCCGCGCCATATCCGACCTGACCAAGGAGGGCAGGCTGCAAAAGACGGAGGTTAAGGTGCGGGGGAGATACGGCAAGCCGGAGCATGTTTGGCAGCTTATCGAGTTGTTGGATTACAAACCGCCGAAGGTTCCGCGATGGGACGAAAAGGGCTTTTACGATTCCGGATTTGGCCGCAAAGCGCGGTGGAATCAATACAAAAAACACAGTTAGGAGGCAGCATGTGCAGCTCATGTAGGCAAAAAATAGCAGAATTGGAGCAGGAGCGCGACGAACTCAGACAGGTTAACCGCTACCTCGCATACGAACTGGCCGAGGCAACCGACAAGCTCAAGGCGATTAGCAAACTGATGGAGAGGGAGACGTCATGATAGCAGCAACAACGGACTTCTGGCAGACGTTTTATATCGAGGTGGGCGAGGAAATGGAACGGGCAGACGCTAAATATGGCCCCATGCCCGACGAGAGGGACGGCCTGCACACCATAAAGTGCGAGTTGGCCGAGTTGGAACGGGCGATATCCTGCGACCACGACAGAGACGCCAAGCGCAAAGAGGCGGTTCAGGTGGCGGCGATGGCGTTTAAGTTTTTGCGGGATTGCGTCTATGGGAGGCCGAATGATTTTAGGAATTGATCCCGGCAGCGAGGAAACAGCCTTTGCAATCATGACGGACGATTACGAGGTTGCCGACGCCGGAAAGATAGACAACGACGAATTTCTAGACCTGACCCTGCCCGCCATGCTTGGCAATGGAATCAAGGCGGTGGTTATCGAGGGAATCCAGAGTTACGGCATGGCAGTAGGCAAGACGGTTTTTGAAACCTGCTACGTCGTCGGGGAGTGCCGCAGGGTGGCGAAAATGAGAGGCAAGCCGGTTTACATCTACTCCCGGCCCGAATATGCAAGGGCGATTGTCGGAGGCATGAAAGCCAACGATGCGCTGATTCGTGGGGCGCTAATCAACCGCTTCGGTGGGGATAAAAAAGGGGAGCCGCTGAACAAATTGAAGGGGAACAGTGACAAGCGCAGCGCCTTTGCCGTTGCCGTCTACCATGCCGACAAAATGAGATGTGAGGGACAATGACCGACGAAGAAAAGATATCAGAACTGCGGAAGTGGCGCAAAACCTACCGCAGGTTAAACAAGGACTTTGAAAAGATCGAGTCCGCTTTAGGTTCCTGCGCTGACTGGCCGTTATGGGAAACAGTCTGGAAGGGGTTTGAGGCGTACACGGACACCCTGAGCCGGTTAATCGGTGATAACGACAAGTGGCTAGATTGGTTTTGCTACGAGAACGACATGGGCACAAAGGGCTACGAGGCCGGTCTCGGCGACAATGTGCGGCCCATTAAAACCGTTAAGGATTTGCTGGATTTGATAGGGAGGCAGGATGACCAAAACACAGGAGATACGGAAGGAGTACGGAAGTTTTAAAGCTGCCGTAAAACACTACGCAGGAATCGGCTGTAGCCGTGTACTGGCCGCAGAGTATCTGGGTATCAGCCTACCATACTTCCGAGACTTGCTAAAGCGGCACAACCTGAACGGGGAGTTTAAGCCGCAAAAGGAGATGCTGAGAGAGTGCAGGCCAAGGGGCGGGGCGTGGCGAAAAAAGGGAATGAAGATTCCCAGGAGGCTGAAATACAGTGACGAATATTTGCTGGAAGAGGTAAGTCGCTACCCTGTTTCGACAACTTTTATGTCTATGTCAGACGTTGACGTTAGCACCATATACCGGCGGTTCGGGTCCTGGTCTAACGCTAAAAAACTTTCGGAATCAACTTTAACTTTAGGAGCGTAAACACATGGGTTATCAGAAGATTATCATTGCGGGAAATATCGGGCGTGAAGTTGAATTGAAGTACACTCCGGCAGGCAAGGCGGTTTGTTCGTTCCCTGTTGCCGTCACAGAGGGGATGGACAAGGAGCATACAGAGTGGTTTCAGGTAGAGGCGTGGGAAAAGACCGCCGAAGCCGCAGCGAAGTTTTTACAAAAAGGATCATTCGTTATCGTGGAGGGGAGGCTCAAGACTCGCAAGTGGACGGATAAGGAGGGTGGCGACCGCTACTCCACCGACCTGAAAGCCTCCAGGGTTGAGTTTGGCCCGAAAACCACAGGCGACTCCACGCCCCGCCCCGAACGTCCAGCACAGAGCCAGCCAGCAGCGTCCAGCGGGGGATATGATAACAACCAGTTCAGCCCAGACGAGGATATACCTTTTAATTGCCTGCCGCACTGGAAAGAAGGCGACCACAATATGCCGTGGAGGTGACACATGGCAATGACCAAACCGCACCCCTTCGAGATTGAGCTAGAAACCGTCCCCGTCACCTGCTTCCGCTGTGGGAAACCCTGCAAACAGATCACCATTGAAAAAGGTTCCCGCATACCTAGAAAGCTGTGCAGCGCCTGCCGGGAGGTAGACGAAAACGGCATAGACGGGGAGGTGTGGTGCCGCGATCAGACGCGGGGGTTGAAGTTCGGCCACCGGATCGGCTGGAAAACGCTAAAGCGCGGCTCGAAAGAGTGGAAGGAGGCGGCAGCGAAAGTCAAACCGCCAGGAGGAAAACACAATGTTTAACGATACGTTTTACCCGACACCGCCAGAATTAGCCAAACGGATGGCGGCGAAAGTCAAAGGATATCCAGCCAAGATTCTGGAACCGTCTGCCGGAAAGGGGGATATTGCTGATTTCCTAAAAGAGCATTTCGGCCAGTATCGACGGGCCGAGGTTGAGTGCATCGAGGTAGACGAAACCTTGCAGGCCACACTTCGCGGCAAGGGCTACAAGGTGCTTGACGCAGACTTCCTGCAATACTCCGGGCCGGACAAGTTCGACCTGATTGTTGCCAACCCGCCTTTTGATAACGGCGACAAACACCTGCTCAAGGCGATTGACATTCTGTACCGGGGGCAGATCGTTTTCCTGCTCAACGCGGAAACACTCAAAAACCCTTGCACGAATACCCGCAAATTGCTTGCCCGTAAACTGTCGGAGCTGGGCGCGGAGATCGAGTATATCCAGGGGGCGTTTAAAGACGCAGAGCGGAAAACAGGCGTCGAGGTGGCGCTGGTCAATATCGTAGTTGAGCGTTGCGTGGAGGATGATCTTTTCCAAGGGTGCGACGATCACGCGGCCAGAGCTTACGAGCGGGTGCAAGACCAGCACGAACTATCCACCGGGCAGAACGTTGTTGAACTGGTCGCGGAATACAACAAGACCGTTGATATCGGACAGCAAACGATCCTGGGTTATTTCAAGAACTACAAACAGGTATCGCCCTTTATCGGACTCAACCGGGAAGCAGGACACCGAGACTTTGCCGGGAAAGACCTGACGGAGAAAATGCAAACCAAGCTCAACGAC
>Ga0194138_10000239_pt1 | contig 26990 bp, 28 predicted proteins | sample TARM_MetaG_T2_14_FD_134022 | JGI IMG/M metagenome (GOLD analysis project Ga0194138, IMG submission 134022) | Freshwater microbial communities from Pennsylvania, USA, analyzing microbe dynamics in response to fracking - TARM_MetaG_T2_14 (version 2) | ecosystem: Environmental > Aquatic >...
AAAGAAAACGGGCACATCTGTAGTCTTAAAGAGTTTTAGAGGGCTATAATATTTGAATCTTGTGGGGAATCTATTTGTTTTTTTCCTACAGTAAATTGACACTACCGACCTTGGCGCTGATATTGACTTATTCTTATCATAGTGTTATTATAGTTTAGTCATGAAGATTTTGGCCCCTTGGTCAAGCGGTTAAGACGCTAGCCTCTCACGCTGGAATCAGGGGTTCGATTCCCCTAGGGGTCACCATTAAAAAATACATCCTTGCAGTTTATGGATAGTCCTTTTAGAGGGCTTCCCACTGGACTCTCAGGTGATGTATTTTTATTTTTTTAGTTTCAGAAGATGAGGAGGATCCATGTGCATGGTACCTCCATGATAAAAGAAGGAAGCCAATAGATGGTCATGCATCTAGCGGCTTCCTTTTCGATTACTTCTTTTATTCTTGATCTTTCAGGTTTTTATAATATCCTTCTAGCTTTTGATACAGATCTTCATAGACTGCTTTCTTGTTGATTTCATTGAGCATTTCATGGCGACCGCCTTCATAGAGTTTTAGGGTGACCTGATGGACGCCGGCTTTTTTCATGGCCGCTACGGTTTCAGTGACACCTTTACCGTAGTTGCCCACGGGATCTTCTGTACCGCTGATGAAATGGAAAGGTACTTCTTTAGGGAAGGATTGGAAGGCTTCATCGTCCACCACTTCTTTCATGATGGATAAGAAGCCTTGGAAGGCATTGAGGGTAAAAATATAGTTGCATTTAGGATCCTTCCGATAGGCTTTTTTGACTTTTTTATCCCTGGAGAGCCAAGCAAAAGAATCGTCCTCTTCTTTGAACCGCTTGTTGAATCCGCCAAAGAAGATCTTATTGAAGAGCTTACTGCGATGAGCATCCCCTTGGATTTTCCCAAGGCCTTTGGCCAAAAGTAGACCAGAAGAAAGCCCGTTATTTTTGCCCCCAGTTCCACTGATGATGACCCCATTAAGGCTTCGGCCAAATTGCATCAGATACTTTCTCAGTACAAAAGAGCCCATGCTGTGGCCAAGGATAAAGTGTGGAAGATTTGGGTAGGTATCATGGAAAAGTGTTGTGACCGCTCTCAAATCCTTCACCAAAGTTAAATCATAAGGATTCGGCGAGAAATAGCCAAGGTCTTTGAGGTTTCGAAGGCTTCGACCATGTCCAGCATGATCATGACCAACCACCAAGACACCATTTTTGGTCATAAAGTCGATGAAGTCCTCGTACCGCTCCAGGTATTCACACATACCATGGGTAATTTGCAAGAGATATTTGGGTCTTTTCTTGGGGGTGTAAATGTAGTAATGAAGATCATACAATCCATTGCTGCTTTTTAAGGTGTTCATGGTCTTGGTATAGTTCAATACAATCACGCTCCAGCTCTCTTTTCTTCTATTATAGAGAGAGTTCATGAAAAATTGCAAATCTTTTGACGAAGGAGAAGAAAAAACATCACCAAATCCTTCTTTTAGAAAGTATTGGTGATGAAATCACTATAAATCAGGGTCATTGAAGGTATCTCCGTGGTCCAGATTTCCATGGAGAAAACCTTGTTTTAGCCAGTGCATACGCTGTGCAGAGGTTCCGTGGGTAAAACTATCAGGAACCACATATCCTTGGGCTTGTCTTTGTAAGTGATCATCCCCAATAGCGTGGGCAGCATTTAGGGCTTCTTCCCAATCTCCTGGTTCCAGATATCCTTTGCCATGGACGTGATGGGCAAATACACCAGCCAGGTAATCTGCTTGAAGCTCTAGACGGACAAGATACTTGTTATACTCTACCTCACTGATTTTTCCACGCAAATCTTGCACCTGCTGGGAGATGCCAAGGAGTGTTTGCACATGATGCCCCACTTCATGTGCCACCACATAAGCCATGGCGAAATCTCCTGGTGCACCGAAACGGGTGGTGAGTTCATGAAAAAATTGAAGATCTATGTAGATTTTTTGATCCCCGGGGCAATAGAAGGGCCCTGTGGAAGAACCAGCCACACCACAGGCTGATGATACCCTGCCAGTGAAAAGGACCAATGTTGGTTTTTCATAGGTTTTTCCATAGCCTTGAAAGATTTTTGTCCAAACATCTTCCGTATCAGCCAGTACCACAGAGACAAAGGCGGCCAGTTCTTCTTCTTCCGCACTACCGACGTAGTTTGTAGCAGGTGGCGTGAGAATGTCTGGTGATAAGATGGATCCTAAGTCTCCCCCCATGAACGCAAATAGGAGCATCAACACAAGCCCAATGCCACCACCCATGACGGTTTTACCACCAAATCCACCAGTGGATCTTTGTCCGCGGCGATCTTCGATATGGCTACTCTGCCTTCGGCTTTTCCATTTCATTTCCAGATCCCTCCATGGTATGATAAAAGATAACACAATCCTTTTGTTCTTAGGTTCATTATAGCATTTTTCTAAAAGAAGAAGCCTCTTGAAACAGCATAGAAAGGGTAAAATTATTGTGCATGCTGTTCATGAAGGATGGAGAGTTTGACGGAAAAACTTCATGAATTGGATCTCTAGAGAAAGAAAAGAAAAGGGGAAGTATATTCAGAGAATAGTGAAAAGTTGAGAATGTGTTAAATTGATATAAAGAACTTGACAGATCCAAGGAAAGCAGTCAAGAGTTATCCACAGAGATTGTGGAAAAATATCAATAAATGTGGATAACATTTTCATTGACGCCAATGCTCTTGGGGGAATACTCACATTATCCACAGAATTGTGGATAAAAACCTACACAAACAGTGGATAAGTTTTCAGGGGCAGAAGCATAGCTGTGTATTAAATTCAAGGAGAAATCATTATGAAATTCATAAAAGAAACGGTTCGGGCGACCTTTGTGAAAAGGCCCAACAGATTCCAAGGATATGTCCATTATGAAGGAGAGACCATCATGGTCCACGTACCCAATACAGGAAGAGTGCAAGAAATCCTTTTGCCGGGCACCACAGTGATTTTAAGAAAAGAAGATAATCCGAATCGAAAAACAGCCTTCAGTCTCATTGCAGGGTATAAGGGGGAAGCGCTGATCAATATCGACTCGCAAATCCCCAATAAAGTGGTGGAAGAAGCCCTGCAAATGGGGATGATTGAGAAACTTCGGAAGTACCCCATCATCAAACGGGAAAAATTTTATGGGAAAAGTCGATTTGACTTTCTTTTGGAAAATGAAGCAGGGGAAAAGTATTATTTGGAGGTGAAGGGGGTCACCCTGGAAAAAGATGGGATGGCTAGTTTTCCAGATGCCCCTACGGTAAGAGGTGCACGGCATGTGGAAGAGCTCATGGAGGTGAAGAAAGAAGGGCATGGCGCAGGGGTCATGTTTGTTTTGCAAATGGAAGGGATGGATGCCTTCACCCCGGCTTATGAGAAAGACCCACTGTTTTCCTCCACCCTCCATCGGGCAAAAATAGAAGGTGTTGATCTTTTTGCCTATGGTTGTACGATCACTGAGGACTCCTTAACCTTAAGCTATGAGGTACCGGTTGTCTTTCGAGAAGACAGTGAGAAGGGTTCAAAGAATGTTTAGCAATTCTTTAGGGGGAGTAGTGATATAATGAAGTAATTCTTATAATATTGTGAAACAAGAGGGAGGAAATCTTATGGAAAAAAGGCCTGCACCAGTTATTACGACTAATTTACGTGGCCATATTATAGAAGTACCAGAAGTCATTCGAAAAGCCAGTGGCATGATTATTCTAGGGAAAAGAATCAAGTCATTAATTTTCTCTACGGATGTGGCAGTGATTAAAAATACCAACGCAGATGCGGTCATGAGTGTATATCCTTTTACACCCCAACCCATCATCACAGAGAGTCTCATTGCCGCGTCAGATGTACCAGTATTTTGCGGCGTTGGGGGTGGCACCACCCAAGGGAAAAGAGTGATCAATTTGGCGTTGGATGCTGAGTTTAAAGGAGCCATGGCCGTGGTATTAAACAGTCCTACAAAAAATGAAGTCCTTGCGGGTGTTCGTGAAACCATCGATATTCCCATTGTCATCACCGTGATCTCGGAGAAAGACGATATTGAGGCACGCATCAAAGCAGGTGCTACCATTTTAAATGTTTCAGGAGCCAAAGAAACGCCCAATATCGTACGAAAAATACGAGAAAAATACCCTGAAATACCTATTATCGCCACAGGAGGGCCTACGGATGAGAGCATTTTAGCCGTCATCGAAGCAGGGGCCAATGCCATTACGTATACGCCTCCATCTAATACGGAAATCATGAAAAGACTCATGGACAAATACCGAGGAGAGAACTATTGATGCATACAATTCTTGCAGAAAACTGTAAACATTGTCCTGAATATGGCGGAAGCTGTGAAGGCAATGATCCGTCATGTCTTTGCTATAGGTGTCCTAGAAATCTAGGTCAATGCATAACAGTTAAGTACTGTAGAGAAACAGAATCGGTGCTAGAACTTGCCCCACCTATGGACAGAGAACGGGAACTTATGATAGAAAGGTACTATAAGTTAAAAAATATGGAATAGATTGGAGTGAAGACATTGGAAAATTACAAAGAAGCTTTTAAGCGCTACCTGGAGATACAAGAAGAGATGAAAAACATCTCCGATGCACAAGGGGTGCTTCATTGGGACATGGCCACCATCATGCCACCGAAAAGTGTGGAAAGACGGTCTGAAGTATTGACGTATCTTAGTCAGCTGCATTTTAAACTAGAAACAGGAACAGAGTATGGAGAACTGGTGGATGGTCTCTATACCCATCTAGAGGAAATGAATGACCAAGAAAAGGCCATGATTAAGGATGCGAAAAAATCCTTAGATCTTATGAGGAAGATTCCAGAGGAGGAGTATCTAGAATATAGCAAGCTGGTGGCTTCCGGGGAGACTTACTGGGCAGAAGCTCGTGAGAAAAATGATTACGAGTCCTTTAAGCCGATTTTGGAAAAGATTGTGTTCTTCAACAAAAAGATTGCACACTATGTGGGCTTTGAAGATACGCCTTATGATGCACTGTTAGACATGTACGAAGCAGGCGCCACCGTAAAGGAAATCGATGTTGTCTTTGGGGAACTTCGAGAAGGGCTCATGAAGCTCTTGGAGAAAATCAACAACAGCGGGGTCACCATCGACAACAGCATTTTACGTGGAGAATACGACTTGGCTCCTCAAAAGAAGTACAATACGGAGCTGGCCAAGAGAATGGGGTATGACTTTGAAAGAGGAGCCATCGCAGAGAGTGCCCATCCTTTCTCGACAAACTTTGGGAACCGTGATGTGCGGATCACCACAGCCTACAGCAAGGAAGATCCCGTCACAGCCATGTATTCCACCATCCATGAAACGGGTCATGCCATCTATGAGCAAAACATTCCAGATGCTTTGACCAAAACCAACATTGGTGGTGGGGTTTCCATGGGGATCCATGAATCTCAATCCAGATATTATGAGAACATCTTGGGCCGTGGAAGAGAGTTCATTGAAACAGAGTATCCCAATATGGTGGAAGCTTTTGCAGGGTTAAAAGAATATAGTGCAGAAGAGATTTATCGGGCCATCAACAAAGTAGAGCCTTCTCTGATTCGTATCGATGCAGATGAACTCACCTACAGTCTTCATATCATCATCCGTTATGAAATTGAAAAAATGATGATCAATGGGGAAGTGAACTTTGAGGAACTGCCAAAAATTTGGGCAGATAAATACGAAGAGTATCTAGGGGTAAGACCAGAGTCCTTTGCCAAGGGCGTCCTTCAAGATGTGCATTGGTCTGGGGGCATGATTGGGTATTTCCCCAGCTATGCCTTAGGGAATCTTTACGGTGCACAAATGCTTTATAAGGGCATCCTAAGGGATTTGCCCAACTACTATGAGCTGATCAAGGAAGGGAAAGTAAGTGAGATCACCAAGTGGCTGGCAGAGAATGTCCATAGCCATGGGGGCACCTATGAACCCAAAGTGCTCATTGAAAAGATCACTGGAGAACCGCTAAGTGCCAAATATTTCTTAAGATACTTGGAAGAGAAGTATCAAGACATCTATAAGTTTTAAGGCAGCATCATAAAAACCGCCCTTGAAGCCATCACCTATGGCTTCAGGGGCGGTTTTCTCTTGGCTATAGCTTTTTTAGTATATGAAGGAGAAGAGAGACCGTGTTTTCCACGGCAAGATCTTTAAACTTTTCGTAGTCCATGCCCGCTCCTGTGTTGGCGTTATCAGAAATGGCCCGGATCACTGCAAAGGGAAGTCCATTGAGATGGGCCACTTGAGCGATGGACGCCCCTTCCATTTCACAAGCAGAAGCATCGAAGGTGGCCAAAAGATCCATGACTTTGTCTTTGCTATGGATGAACTGGTCGCCGCTAACGATGACGCCTTCATGGGTTTCATAGCTGGTGTTTATACGAGAGGCTTCTAAGGCCCAGGCTGAAAGCTGTGCATCTGCTTTAAAATGAGAGGTCTCCATGCGAGGGATGTCCCCTCTTGGCAAACCAAAAGCAGTGACGTCCATATCATGCTGGATGAGGGTTGTGGCCACCACCACATCCATGGGCTGAATGTCTTCTTTAACACCACCAGCTACCCCCACATTGATCAAGTGAGTGACTTTATAATCATCGCAAAGAATCTGTGCACAGACTGCCGCGTTGACTTTGCCAATGCCAGAGACCACCATCACCGATTCAACCTCTTGAAGGGTGCCTTGATAAAAGTCCATGGAAGCTTTGGTCTTCTTTTCCTGTAGGGTCATGAGTTTCTTTAATGGGGCCAACTCTTCTTCCATCGCACAGATGATACCAATGATATTTTTCATAAAATACTCCTTTAGGGTTCTTTTTCTCTCATTATAGAAGGAAGAGGGGGCCTTGTCCATGGGGTCGCCTTTACTCTTCATTTCATGGAAGTTCTTGAAATATACGGGAATCTGTATTATATTCTTAATGATTTAATGAAGAAGAGGTAGTGAAATTGCAACATGAATTAAGAAGAACCCAGATGCTTCTGGGCGAAGAAAAAATGAATAGATTATACAACGCCAAGGTGGTCCTTCTGGGTCTTGGGGGCGTTGGGGGGACTTGCTTTGAAGCTCTTGTTCGAGGCGGCGTGGGCCAGGTGAGTGTGGTGGATGATGATGTCTTTACCCTATCCAATCTGAATCGACAGCTACTATCTTCTTACGATAACGTGGGGAGACATAAAGTAGATGCGGCCTTAGAAAGAGCCCAAATGATCAACAAACAATGTAGGGTTTTGGGCATCAAAGCCTTTGTATCCAAGGAGAATCTAGAAGAGATCATTCCTTTGGATACGGATTATGTCATCGATGCCATCGATACGGTGACCAGTAAGCTTCAAGTCATTACTTATTGCAAAGAAAAAGGCATCCCTGTGATCAGCTCCATGGGTACAGGAAACAAGCTGGATCCCACCAAGCTGTCTGTGATGGACATCAAAAAAACCACCATGTGCCCCTTGGCAAAAGTCATGAGAAGAGAGCTGAAAAGGCGAGGCATCACCACAGTGAAAGTGGTGGCCTCCACGGAGAAGCCTCTGGTACCCATGGACATTGAGGAAGAAGCTGTGGAAGGGGCAGTGAGTAGCCTGAAAAAAAGAAGTACTCCTGGGAGTACTTCCTTTGTGCCGCCTGCAGCAGGATATATTCTCGCCGCAGAGGTCATTCGTTGCCTTAGTCATGAAGAGGATTAAGGCATTCTAAACTGATTGATTTCGCCGATATATTCATAGCCGAAGGTCCCTAGTTTGGTCATGAGGGTACTCTGGTCTAGATTATAATGGTCACAAAAAGCAGCTAGGGAGTCAAAGTCATTTCGTAGTTTCGTGTTTAACGTACTCAGTAGAATGAATGGATCCATTTCTTGGATGTTTTCTTTCGTGAATACAGCGTCCATGGTCATGTTTCTTCCTCCTTGATTTTGCGAAATACTATGTTATAAATATTATAACGGATATCCAAGGTTTCATGTAAAATATTAACAATAGTTTGATATTTATTATAGATTTGTTAATTTATTGACGGTATTATCTTAATATTAACAACAAAAATTGAATTTTGTGCGAGTCCACAGGATGGGAAATCTCCCGTATTCCTGTGGACTTTGTTTGTTAATCAAGGTAGAATTGACAGTAGGTACGTTTACATAAGTACAGGAGAAGGATTAGATTCTCTAAGTTTGTACAAATTATCACAAGAAGGAGTTGAGGGAGCTGCAAGTTGCAGCCGGCCTATGAAGACATTTAGTCCATACAACATCAAGAATCTAACATTGAAAAATAGAGTGGTGATGCCCCCTATGTGTATGAATATGGCAGAAGATGGCCATCCCACAGACTTTCATAATATTCACTATGGCAATGCAGCTTTGGGTGAAATAGGGCTCATCATTGTGGAAGCCACCGGTGTGACGCCAGAGGGGAGAATCCTTGAACGAGATCTGGGTCTTTGGCGAGACGATCAAATAGAAGGCCATAAGAAAATCGTGGACCTGTCCAAAAAGTATGGCTCCAGCATTGGCATTCAGCTTGGTCATGCAGGGAGAAAGTGTGGCATCAAATCCTTGACCACCTATGCCCCTTCGCCCATAATGTTCAATGACCACTATGGGGTGCCCAAGGAAATGAATCAAGAAGAGATTGCGCGTATTGTGTTAGGATTTAAAGAAGCGGCAAGAAGAAGTCTTGAAGCTGGCTATGAACTCATAGAAATTCATGGTGCCCACGGATATTTAATTCATCAATTTTTAAGCCCTTTATCTAATCACCGCACCGATGAATATGGTGGATCCACAGAAAATCGTGTGAGATTCCTAAAAGAAATCACAGAGGCTGTGAAATCCGTATTACCCAAAGACTTTCCGTTGATTCTTCGAGTTTCTGCCACAGATTATGTGGAGGGTGGCATAGATATCCAAGAAATGGTGAAGATCATTGACCTGGTGAAAGAAGAGTACGACATGATTCATGTGAGCTCTGGCGGTCTTCATGTGGATCAAGAGATTACCTTATATCCTGGCTATCAAGTGAAGCTTTCTGAAACCTTAAAGAAGGAATGTGGCGTGGAGACCATCGCCGTGGGCCTCATTACAGAAGTGGGTCAAGTGGAAGAAATCTTGCAAAATAATCGTGCTGATTTGGTGGCTTTAGGAAGGGTCCTCTTAAGGGATCCCTTTGTGATCATTCGTGAAGGTCATGGCCATGTGACACCACTCTTTGCTTATCAAAGAGGCTTTCATGTGAATTGGATCCAAAAGAAATAAAGGCAGGCATTGTCGTGAAGGAGAGATCATGGCCATGAAAAATCAAGAAATCGCATTTTTGCTCATTGCGAAAAACGGTGCGGCAAGATCTATGTTTGTGGAAGCTTTAGAAAGAGCCAAGGTTGGTGATTTCCTGGAGGCGAAGAAGTGCGTAGAAGAAGGAGAAGCATTACTAGTGGAAGGGCATGAAGAGCATGGAAAGCTCATTACACGGATGGCTAGAGGAGAGGAGATTCTCATGGATTTACTTTTGGTCCATGCAGAAGATCAAATGATGGCGGCGGAAACCTTTAAAGTTCTTTGTAAAGAGCTCATTGTCCTTCATGAAGAGATGCAAGAATTAAAAAGACGTGGATAAAAAAGTCAACCCTAGGAGTCGCTACTCCAAGGGTTGACTTTTTATCGTCTAGATGTGGAAGAAGTCCCGTACATTGCCCAACGTAATCCCTTGGGAGAGGAGGCTTTTGTGTACTTCTTTGTCCGTTAATATGACTAGCTCTTTCACGCGATGGAGTTGGTAGCTGCTTTGTGAAAAAAGCACATCATCCAAATAGGCTGGATGACACATGATTTCATAGATCTGATTGCTGCTTCCGGGATGATTTTTCGTGAAGTGATGGAAATAATCCGCGGTCACCGTATCTTTGTAAAAAGTCCGTAAGTCCTTGAAAATAGGAAGCTCCGGAGGTCAAAAGTGCTATCTTCTCTTTTTCACCATGGAGGGTCTCTACATATCTAAAGGGCAGATGAAACTCTTTAGCCAGTGCCAAAGTCACGGGAAAAAGATCATGATGAAGATGCAGGTGGTGATGTCCATCTAGATGAGTGGGGGTTACCCCCAGCTCTATCAAGTGTTCAATCTGTCGTTTCCATTCCACATAGACTTCCTCCAGATGCACCTTTATGGGCAAATGCTGAGGGTGCTTTTTAAAGTGCCCCTTTGTATCCACGAGGCTGGGCACTTCTTCTTTTGGGGAGAGGGGCGCCAAGGCATCCAAGGTCAAATGGACCCCAATGCCTAAATCTCCATAGCCTTTGGCCAGGGCGAGGCCTTCAAGGAGATATGGGGCTGCCGCCATGGCGGTGGTGGAGGTTAAGATGCCCTTTTCATAGGCTTTTAGAATCCCGAGGTTTTGTCCAGGGGAGAAGCCAAAATCATCCCCATTGATGATGAGCTTCATGAGTTCTTCTCCCAGGTACCGATGACCTCTTGAAACTGAGGCAAATGGTCTTTATGGGCCACCAGCAGTTCATCTAGAACAGCTTTCCCCAAGACTTCGCTTTGCACCAACGGGTTGGTCACCATGGCTACATAAGCCAGTTCATAGTTTCCTGTGAGGGCTGCTTCTGCGGTGAGCTTCTTAAAATTCTTGATCTGCTGAACGATGCCTTCTGCACCCAGGGGAAGCTTCCCTGTGGCCAGTGGAATGGGACCTTCTTTGGTGATGATGGAAGAGATCTCTACAGCTGCTTCGTAGGGGAGAGAAGAAATGGCTCCTTTGTTTCTTGTATTCACCACTTGGATGTCTCGCTTGTCATTGGCAATGGAGGAGATGAGGTTGCAAGCGGCATCACTATAGTAGGCGCCACCTCTTTTTTCCAGTTCTTCTGGTTTCACATCTAGATGTTCATCTTGATACTTTTTAAAGAGGGAAGCTTCTACCTCCATGACTTCTGTGGCTCGGGTGGACCCTTTTTGGAAATCTTCGAGCATATGAGTAAGCATTTCATTTTTTTGGAAGTAATACCGATGATAGGCACAAGGGATGGCTCCAAGACCCTGGATAAATTCTGGAGACCAAGGCAGTGGCGTGTTTTTAAGGAATGTGGCTACCAATGGAGCCATCAACTTAGAGGATTTCAAAGGACTTACGGTGGGTTTTGGGGAGAAAATGGTTTCCACCAAAGTGAACAGCTTTAAGCTCATCGAAGCCGATGCAAAGCTGGCAGAGACCATGCAGTGTGCCAAGGGAACGCCCATCTATTTCATTGAACGATTGAGAAGTGTTGATGGGATCCCCTTTGTGGTGGAGTACTCCTATTATAATAAAGAGGTCATTCCCTATCTAAGCGAAGACATTGTGAAAGGGTCCATCTATCAGTACATCTCCAAAGAACTTAAAATGCATATTGGCTTTGTAGACCGAGAAATTACCGCAGGCATCTTAAATGAACATGATGCCAGGGAACTGGGGTTAACCCCTGGGGAGCCTTCACTGATTTCCAGCAATAGAGCCTTTTTGAAAAATGGGATTATTTTTGACTACTCCATTGACATTCATAATTATAAAGAAACCAAGTTCTTAAAATTGTCCAATTATCTATAGAAAGATAAGAATCCGTACAAACCTTTCAAAAAAGGTGTTGTACGGATTCTTTTGATCCTCTATAGAGAGGTGTTCCTCAAGGGGTTAGGAAAAAGGTTAGGAGACTCTGAGGTCTCGAGCCCCATAGACTTTTGATGAGGAGGCGAAGAAAAAGGCTGTAAAAACCATGAGCAGCATCAAGTGTGGTAAAGAGAGGCCACCCCCTTCTGTGAGTTCTTGCACAGGGAAATATCGGTAGGGAGTGAGATAGCTTAGGAATACAGGCTCTCCCAGGAGGTCATAGACTATGCCCAAGAGAAAAGTCCCCAGGGTAATGGATAGGGTGAGGCCACTGGCTTGTTTCTCTTTATGAAACAAGGAGGAGGCAAAAAAACCCAAAGAGAAAAAGAAAAGGCTGAGGAAAAAGAGGCTCAAGGTTTCTTTAAGGAGTACACCATGGAGAAGCTCTTCATTGGCAAAGACAAAAAAGGATAGGTAACTGGCCACATGAAGAACAATACCAAAGGCCATAAGAAGGGTCAGTCCAGCCAGAAGCTTTTCTCTTAAGATGTGTCCTCTCTTTTTGGGCTTGGTGAAGAGAAACTCTGTGGTTTTCAAGGCTTCTTCTTTTCCCAGGAGCCGAACCCCTAAAGTGGCACCGTAAAGGGTTGCGCCCAGAAGTCCATAGAAATAAATGATGCCATAAAAGCCTTGGGCGGAAGAGAGGTCTAAGCCGTGCATACCAAAAAGAGCCAACAGGGACTTAGGCATGGCCTCCATGAAGATGGATAGATCTTGGGTGGAGCTTTTCATGATGGGATAGGCCATCATGGAAAAGAAGATCATGAGGCTCAGCCCCACACTCCAATAAAGGAAAGTCATTTTCTCAAAGAAGAGTTCTTTTTTATAAAGGGTCAAGGAAGTCACCGCCTTTTCGCTTAGCTAGGAAATTCTTTTTTTTCCAACGCCAAGAGGGTCGTGAGGAGAAAAAAGAGAATGAGTGAGAGTGTCAAGAGAAAGTAGCTGCCTTCATAAGCGCCTTTTTGGAGGAGCTGTTGATGATCAAAATAGCCAAAAGGAGAAACTATGCGTAGGAAAGAACGCTCCGTGAGCTGGCTCATCATGGACACCAGGTAAAAACCAGAGACGATGGAAATAGCCATGGTTGTGAAATAGCGGATTTTTCGTCGGAGGATGCCCAGGAGAAGGCCCATGAAGTAAAAGAGTATTTGCAGAAGAAAGCTTGTGAAAAGCATCATGAACGTGGTGTTTATGTCCAAAGTCTTTGTGAAGGTATACTCTAGCACCAAGACTACTAGAAAAAGGCTTCCGTTTAGAAGCAGTAAGTTGGTGCAGCCAAAAAGAACTTTCTCAAGATAAATCCGCGCTCTTTTCATGGGTTTGGTAAAGAGGAAATCTGCGGTTAAGGACGTGATTTCTTGACCAAAGGCTTTTAAGCCAAGGAGCATGGCGTAAATGCATAATGCCAAGAGGATGTATCCGTAGACATAGCCAAGGAAGCCGTGGAAACTTAACAGTGTATCCAGCTGGATGGAAAAGGCTTTGAGAATCTCCGGAGGATACACAGAAAGGATTTCTTCGTAGGCTTCCTTTTCCGCGATGATGGATGGATACATGAAAAGGAAGATTCCCAAAGTGAGGAGCGTACTGAACGTCCAGAGAAAAAAGCTTTTCCTTCCCTTAGCCCATTCATGACGAAACAGCATCATGGCCTTCCCTCCTGTTCATAATAATGCAAGAAGATTTCTTCTAGGCTGGGCTCTTCGATGAGGAGGTCTTCCAGGGGGAAGGAGGTGAGGAGCGCTAACATGACGTAGAGGTTTCCTTGATACAAAAAGGTGATATGGCCTTGCTGCTCAGTGAGATCTTTAATCCCGTCCATGGCAGAGAGGGCCTCCAGAGGAGAACCCTTGGTTTGGAGGCTAAAGCGCTTATAATTTTCCTCTTGTAGGCTTTTTAAAGAGCTGACCTTTAAGATGCGCCCTTCTTTAATGATGGCCACCCGATGACAAAGCTTTTGCACTTCACTTAATATATGAGAAGAGAAAAAAATGGTTTTGCCCTTTTCATTCTCTTCTTGTAAGAGCGCAAAGAATTTTTGCTGCATCAAGGGGTCTAGCCCCCCAGTGGGTTCATCTAAGATGATCAGGTCCGGATCATGTAAAAGTCCTTGGACGATGCCCACTTTTTTTCGATTGCCATAGGAAAGGTCCTCAATTTTTCGGTGTAGCGGCAGCTCTAATAGGGACGACAGACGGAGGATGTTTTCACTACAGTCCTTCTTGTAGAAGGACGCAGAATACTTCAGCAGGTCCTGTACACGCATTTGGTCATAGTAGAACACCTCAGAAGGAAGATAACCAATTCTTTTCTTGATGGATACATCTTCTTTTTGAGGATCCAGACCAAAAAGCTTCACCTCTCCTTCTGTGGGGTGAATGAGCCCCAGCATGGTGCGTATGGTGGTGGATTTCCCTGCGCCATTGGGGCCGATGAAGCCAAAAATCTCTCCTTGTTTTACCTGCAAGGTGACCTCTTCCACGCCTCTACTTTTCCCATAGTATTTTTTCAAGCCATTGATTTCAATGATATTCATTTCTACGCCTCCTCGTATGGGTAGAATCTGTCGCTTTTTCAATGCCAAAGAACCAGCACAAAAAAGCTGGTCGTTGGGCATTGTTTTATTCTGGCATATAAGGACCACTTTGACTGTAGGTGTCTTTCAAATCAAAGAGAATGCCATGCAAGGATTTTTTGTTTTTATATTTCATGACCAGGTTCATGATGGTGTCATTGGCCAAATCTCTCTGGCCATAAATATAGAGTTTTTCAATGAGTTGGGCCAAATACTCATAATCTTTCTTACCTGTGGCACTAGACCCAGCCTCGAGAATATGGTCGGCGAGAATTTTGGAGGCCTCTTGATTATATTCTGGACTTAAGAAATCGTAGTGTTCTGGAATAAACTCTGGATTCTCTTCGATATAATGGAGGACACGTCGCTTGTCCTTTTCTTCTAGTAAAATTCTTTTGTAGACCCCTTTGGTATTTTTCTGAACCTCTTCATCTTCCACCAAGCGTTCATAAATGCCATGCCACTCCAAGGGGCTGATGCTTCGTTTCAAATTCATGTAAGCCTTATATTCACCAAGGGTGATCAGCTGTTTAGAAACGTCCACATAGGTGTCTTGGTTATGAAGGAGTTTATGTATGGAGGCTTCTAAATAGAGCCATCGAATGAGCTCATCCCAGTTTCGGCCGGCTTTTTCAGTTCCGTCTTTCACAATGAGTAGGGCTTCATAGAGTTTACCGCGCCCAAGAAGGGATTCGGCTTCCATGAATCGAAACTCTGGGACCAAAGGATTCTCACGGCGGAGCTCATGGGCTTCCTGGGATTTGCCAATCATCATCAAGAGCTCATACTCCAGGTATAACAGGTTGTTTTTATCATAAGGCAGCACCGTATCTTTTTCATAGACAAAGAGAAGTACTGCATAATAGTTGTCGAAGTCCTTTTCTGTGGTGATGAAGTTTTTCATGATTCTTAGGAGGGTTGTGATGTTGCTCAGGTCCTTTAAGCTCTCACAGATGGTCTTCAAGTAATCAAAAATCAACTGGGATTCCCGGACGGTATATTTTTTCTCCGCCAGAGGAAAAAGAGCCTCTTGATAGACTTTCAAATAGTGGCTATTGAACAGGAAGCTTTCCATGCCGACGCTGGGCAAGCTCACCATTTCACAAAGGAGTAAATATAAGAGAGAGGCTCGAAGATAGTTTCGTTCCTTGGCCTCATACCGGGCCCGCTCATGGATGGAAAGCATCAAATTAAAGTGCTTGGTATAAGCCTCTTTGCTGCTGGTGGGTTTCAAGCTCTTGTATGAAGCTAAGAGTTCCTCTCGGTTTTCCTTCAAGAACTCTTCATCTGTGGAGCTGAGGAAGCTCTTTCGGATGATCACGGGGATGTCCTTGTAGTAGCTTCGTAAAGATAAGATGAACTCAATAAGCTCCTCTTTGTCTGCGGTCTCTAAAATCACTTTGAGATTGCTTTTGGTATTTTTCATGGATGCTTTTGGCTTCTTGTCGTCAGGCTCTTCTGCCAAAGGTTTTTCATCCCATTTCATCAGTAAAGCCAATATATGTGGACAAAGGAGCCCGTCTTCATTGCAGCTACAAGAATAGGACTTGACGGTGCCTTTGTCTAGAGTGATTTTTTGATGATAGCTGGACCCGTCTAGGGTCTCTGCTGCCAAGAGTTCTTTTCTGTAGGTGATTTTTGTCAGTTGATTTTCCTTAAGAATTTTCTTTGCTTTTATTTTGGTGATTTCAGGGGAACGCAAAATGAGTTCTGAAACCTTCAAAAAATCCACCTCCCGGATTGCTCAGTGTTACAAGTATGTGTAGAGTTGAAAAGGCACGAAGCCCTCTAAGTAGTAATGGATCAGCAGGGCCATGAGAAGTACCAGAACCAAAGTAAATAGAAGCATCACGAGGAAGTGCTCTTTATTCTTTCCGGTATATAGCCCCAGTAGATATAGTCCAACCTCTAAAGCCAGTGTAAAGAGGAGAATATAAAGGACATAGTAGGTACGAAAATAGAGGGAGTCGATGAAAGGCACAAAGCTCCAAGGGAGTAGCCATAGTAAATAAAACTTATTCCATAGGCGTAGGCCGGTATTTGTTTTTTCAACCCATCGATTGAGTCTGTAAGGCTCTTTGGCACCGATGTGCATGGTGGCGAAAAATAGTACCACCACCAAGGTGAGGAAAAGCCCTAGTCTATACACCATCATAAAAGACCATCCCAAGTGCCTTCTCCACCATAGGCATATTGGTCGAGATAATAGTTGAAGGCAGGATAAATGGATAGTGCATCGATGAGTGCCTTAGCCTCTTTTTCCTTCTCTTCCTGACCATCAGACTTCTTCAAAGCCCGGATCATCAGGTTCTTGGGTGTTTCCAAAGGCGAGATGTATTCCACAATGGAGACTTCATAACCTTTAGATTCCAAGAGCAACCCTCTTAATCCATCCGTTAAGGTATCGGCAAGTCTTGCTTTGAGGATCCCATGTTTCATGATGCCTTCAAAGGGAGGATAGCTATAGGTTGCGAGCATCTCTTTGTGACAGCAAGGTACGGCTACGATGAAGTCGGCTTCTTGATAGACTCCGTAGGCCAAAGCCATGTCTGTGGCTGTGTCACAGGCGTGCAAGGAGAGGACCACATCAATTTTTCGTGGATCTTTAAAGTCCTTTACATCCATGGCATGAAATTCCATATTGCGATACCCAAGGGTTTGTTGAATCTTCTTGGAAGTTTCGATGACCTCAGGGGAAATATCGATACCGATGAAGTGGCATTTCATGCGCTTCACTTCTGTGAGATAGTAGTTGAGCACAAAACTCAGGTAGCTTTTACCGCAACCCACGTCCATGATGTAGAGGATCTCTTGCTTCTTTAACGCACCAAACTGAGCATCTAGGAGCTCCACATAGCGATCGATTTGATTGTACTTTCGGATTTTATCGTTTTTGATTTTCCCTTCTTGGCTCATGATGCCGATGGCCTTGAGAAGAGGGGCGGCTTTTTCTGCTTTCACATAATACTCTCTGCGAAGTAGTGTAGAAGTAGCTTTGGGCTCCTCTTTGTTGTCATATTTCAACGTTTCGGTATGCATGGTAACGCCTTTTTGAGAGCCTTCAATGAGGAGCTTTGTACCGCGCTCTTCATAGGTCAAAACCAGGGCTTCATAATGGGCAGCCTCTTTTTTGATGTCTGCCAAAACCTCTTCAAAAGACAAGGTTTTGGTGGTGCCTTGATAGTGATAGGAGAGGATATCTTGAGAGGAGAGGGTGGCTGCTCCTTGGATGGTCTTTAGGCCAGTTTTATAGGAGATGTTCAGGCCTGTGAAAAGATCCTTGTTTTCTTGAAACCTCGTGGAGAGGCCAAGGAAAAAGAAGGAGAGTTTATCCAGGGATGTTTTATTCATGGTTTGTCACCTCATTTTCAGTTAGAAAGATGCAAAGGGGTAGACAAAAGACTCTAGGAACGATTCTTGAGAGCCTCTTCTTGGGAATTAATTTACCCAATGCTTCTATTATATTATATCCCAATGGCTTATAATAATGTATATATAATTGGGAGAAATCTCTTTTGACAATAAGAAATACGAGGTACTTCATACATGCAACAAAAGAAAATCAACAAATTCGGCGTGGTACTAATCTTCACGCTGATGTTTTTAGCCCCCTTCATTGAAAATACCAGAGGCATCTTTATTCCAATTTTTAAAGATGATTTTTCCGTGTCCAATACAGGGATTTCCTCCATGATCACCATAGTCTCTTTGGCAGGCATGGCTGTAACCTTCATAGGTGGCGCACTCATTGAGAAGCTTGGCCAAAAGAATACGGTACTTTTAGGCATTCTGCTGCTGATTGTGGGTATTCTAACCCAAGCCCTTTCAGGAAGTTTTGCTGTGTTTTTCCTAGGCTTTATCCCCATTGTGGCAGGGCTTAATATTTACAACGTGGCATCCAACACCATGGTGCCCTTGATTTTTGTGGGTTCTTCCACCCTGGCCATGAATCTATTTCATTTCATGTATGGGGCAGGATCCACAGTGTCGCAAAACGCCATTGGGGTACTCCTTGATCGGCACGTTACTTGGCGAACCATTTACTTGTTCATTGCAGCGCTATACGCCTTTGTCTTCATCGCCTTTCGCTTTGCGAAGCTACCTGATGAAGAAAAGGTGCGGGTGAAAGAAGGGGAGCCTTCTATTTTCAAGAACCCCATGCTTTATATTATTGGTGCAGCCCTAGGGTTTTATGTATTTGCGGAGCAAGGGATGAGCCTTTGGCTCACCAACTACTTGAAAGAGGGATTTGGTTTAAGAGAGAGTATAGGCGCCAGATACCTGGGCATTTTTTTCTTTGTTTTTGCCATCGGCAGGCTTTTGGGAGGCTTTGTGGTACAAAAGACTGGGGTCTTACGAACCGTTGTCTTTTCTCAAGTCCTTGCCCTACTGCTCCTTTCTCTAGGTATTGTCTTAGGTGTGGATTATGTGATCATCATCAGTATTTCAGGACTGTTTTTTTCCATTGTCTTTCCCTCCACCATGTCCTTGGTTTCCAAGCTCTTTAAAGAGCGTCCAGGCTTTGCCACAGGGTTCATTATGACCATGGTAGCGTTTATTTTAAACATCATGAATCTCTTCATGGGGATTCTTATGGATGTCATGGGCCCAAAGCTGGCCATCTATTTGCTGCCCATATCCATGGTCATCTCCTTAACCCTTGTGGTTTATATCAAGCTGAAGGTGGGCCATATTTTAGAACCCAAGACCACGTAAACGAACCAGAAGAAATGGAGAGGAGTAGCATATGAGAGAAACACAAAGGATTACATCAGAGGCCATTAAGGATACGGATCAAAAGGAATTTATTTTGAGAGATTTGGACCGGATCACCATAGGGCGATACAACCTTTTGGAAACGAACCATGCTCAGCGATGCGTCATGATTCGTCTAAGGTTTTATAAAGAAGACCGCCTTTTGTTACGGGCTGTCCTAAAGTTTTTGGCCAGTACCTTTTTGTTCAAGGGAGATCTTTATAAGTTGAACATCTTGGTGGCCGATGAAGTGTCCACAGTACCTTTTACGGAGCTGGGGTATACCTTGGAGGGTATTTTGGTGGCCAATCGTTATGAAGGTGGCCAATTGGAAAATGAATACCTCTTTGGCACTGATGCCACAAGATTCAATCAGCTTAGAGAATTTAAACTTTTGGCATTGGAGGGGACAAGGGTAAAACTGTCTTTGGCCTCTCCAGAAAAAGCAGAAGAGTATCTCACTTATTATAGGGAGAATCGAGAATTTCTAAAGCCCTTTGAGCCCCAAAGACCTCAAGACTTCTACAGCTTGGTAGGACAAAGAAAAGCTTTGGATGAAAGCTTCAAGCACTACTTAAATGGGTTGGCCATCAATTTTGGGGTGTATCTAGAGGGGAAGCTCATCGGCAAGGTGCAGCTGTCAAACCTTGTGTATGGAGGGCTTAGAAGTGCCCATCTAGGGTATGCTTTGCATCGAGACTATGAAGGGCGAGGGCTTATGAAAGAAGCCCTGGAAGTGGTGATTCAGTATGCCTTTGACGAGCTTTTACTGCATCGACTGGAGGCTTCCACCCTCCTCTATAATGAGAAATCCAAAAAGGTCTTAAAGGCCTTGGGCTTTACCTATATTGGAAGAAATGAAAAGTATCTGTACATCAATGGGCAATGGCAAGACCATGATACTTTTGCGCTGATCAAGGAGTCTTAGGGAAGAAGAAGGGGAGGACGAACATGACAAAAGAAGAGAGAAGTTGGGTTTTACAAGACTTTGGAAATTCTGCGTACTCCATCACCATTACCACGGCAATTTTACCGATTTTCTTTAAGGGGGTGGCAGCCAGTCACCTGCCAGATCATATGTCCACGGCCTATTGGGGCTATGCCAACTCTTTGGCCACGTTGCTCATTGCTCTGTTGGCTCCTTTGCTGGGGACCATTGCGGATTTTAAAGGGGTAAAGAAAAGGCTTTTTTCAGCCTTTACCCTCACCGCCATTCTTTCGTCTGCCCTGCTGGCCACGGTGGGAGAGGGGCAATGGGTGTATGCTTTGGTGATTTATGTCATTACGGCGGTGGCCTTCAATGGGTCCAGCATATACTATGATGCGTTTTTGACGGATGTTACCACTGATGAGCGGATGGATGATATTTCTGCCAAAGGTTTTGGCTATGGCTATCTGGGAGGCACCATTCCCTTTGTGATTTCCCTAGGGCTGATTTTATCAGCGGAATCCTTGGGGATTTCTGTGACTTTTGCCACCCAGATGGCATTTCTCATCACCGCCCTTTGGTGGATGGTGTTCACGGTGCCCATGCTGAAAAATGTGCATCAAAAATACTACATAGAAGGGGAGCCCGCCAAGATCAAAGAGAGCTTCAAAACCCTTTGGAAGACCTTGCTGGACATTGTGAAAAACCGTATGGTGCTGTACTTCATGATTGCTTACTTTTTCTACATTGATGGGGTGCATACGGTGATCACCATGGCCACGGCATACGGCATCGATGTGGGCGTAGATGCGGATCGACTGCTGATCATTTTGGTAGCCATACAGTTGGTAGCCTTTCCCTTTGCCATCTTGTATGGAAAACTAGCCAAGGTGTTTGGAGCACGGAAAATGATCATGGTGGGGATCATCACCTACACCATCATTTCCATCTATGGCTTCTTTTTGAAAACGGAGCTGGATTTTTGGATCCTGGCCATGATGGTAGCCAGTGCACAAGGTGGTATACAGGCGCTATCTAGATCTTATTTTGGGAAGCTCATCCCTAAAAATAAATCCGCTGAGTATTTTTCCATCTTTAATATTTTTGGCAAGGTCTCCTCTATTTTCGGACCCTTGCTCATGGGCTTTGTCATCTATGTTACAGGGGAAACCCGCTATGGTATTTTGAGTCTTATTCTATTGTTTGTTTTAGGGGCGTTCTTCTTTTTAAAGATTAAAGAAGAAAAAGCGGAAAATTCCCCCTTGAATTCCTAGGGTATTCTCTATATACTTATTGAGGTATTGAACATAACCACCTGAAGAGAGAGGGGAGAAACCCGTTGATGTTCAATTGGTTTTAAATAGAGAGTCAAATCCTTGGAAAGATTCTTGTGAATATATGGAGGTAAATATGAGTTATAATGGTATTATTATTTTTGGAGAAATGGGTTCTGGAAAGGACACCTTGGCAGATTTCATCATTGAACTGGAAACCAAGACCAAAAAATATGGTTTGGGAGACATCATTCGGAACATGAAGCCCATCGTGGCCATCTCCCCTGAGTGGTCCGGCAACGAGCGTGGGTTCTTCCAATTGGTGGCGGATAAGCTTCGCGAAATTGATATGAACATTCTTAATAAGTTTGCCTTATCTAGAATGATCACAGAAAATGCAGCGCTTCATAAAGTATCTCAAGAGACCAAATGGGAAGACATCTATGAGAATCTTCGACGGGTAAATCAAGAGATCCTGCCCATGATTGTGGGGGGGCGTACAAAGGACGACTTTGACTTCTGGAAGAAGGCAGGATTCCTTATTGTAGGCATCACCGCCACCAAGGAAAATCGCTTCCATAGATTGGTGCTTCGTGATGGAGAAGAAGTGGCGAAGAATAGTAACCCCAACCATAATACAGAAAAAGAAGTGGCCATTTTGGTGGAGAAGGCAGATTTCATCGCCAACAATGATGGCAGTCTTGAAGATCTTAAAGTAAAAGCGGAGGAAGTATTGGCTTTCTTCCATGCACAAAAAGCATAAGCAGTATAAAAACTCTGGCCACCAGTGGAATACACTTGGTGGCCAGAGTTTTGTTTTAGAAAAAAGAGAGCTGCTGATTTCTTGGAGCTTCTGCAATCAAGAGGGATCTAGGGGTTCTTGTTAGAAGCTCCTGAATGTCTTGTTGGGGAGTTTCTGGATCAAGGAACCTCTTAATCTCTTCTTTTTCCACCAATACCGGTGATCGAGGATGAATCTTCTCCATGGGTCCTCTGGAGGCTTTGGTGATGATAGAAAAGTGTTCCTTGATCTGACCTTCTTTTGTGGGGAAAGCGCTGAAAATGCCACCCATGAAAAAGAGGGGGTCCTCTGTAGTGATGAGATGCTTGATTTTTTCTTTTCCTTGCCACTCGTAAAAAAGATTGGCTGGTACTAGGCAGCGCCTACTTCGAGCACTTTGAGAAAAAAAGGACTTCTGAAAAAGGGTTTCTTCTCGGGCATTAAAGACCAGCTTTTTTTCGTAGGGAAATCCCCAGGTGAGCTTTTTGAACCCTTCTTTGGACAAAATGAGCGTTTCTTGCCCAGGATAAACCTCTCGTTTTTCTTGAACATAGGGGGCCAAGGTGCTTTCCTTATAGCGCTGATCTACTTCTTCTAGGATCTCTAGAAAATTCACCAGATCCTCCATGGTGAGGGTTAATTGAAATCGTCCGCACATGGCAGCCTCCTATAGATGGAGTCTGGTTTCATACATGGCCACCAGTTCATCTCGGGATATTTTTTCTGGATGGTTTTTCAGCTTTTTCTCATTGGAGAGAATCCCATCCACATAGCGCTTGATATCTTCTTTGGAGAGGGTTAAGTCTGTTTTGGGGAGAAGCTTTTTGAAAATATCCATGAGGGCATCTCCAGAAGGCACTTGGATCAAATGGTAGAGGCGATGGAGCTTCTCTTTCTTTTGGAAACACTTCAGGTAGCCAGGATAGAGTAAACCATTGGCCACGCCGTGGGGCACACCTTTTTCATAGGTCAGGGGATAGCCCATGCCATGGGGCAAACTGGTTCCTGTTTGAGAAATGACCATACCGCCCAGGGTGGACGCCATGAGGAGTTTTTCTCGTACATCGATGGATAAGTCCCCTTCCAGGAGGGAGGGAAAAGCTTGACCAAAGAGACGCAATCCTTTTTCTGCCAGAGTATCCGTGAGAAGATTGGCTCTGGTATTGAGATAGCCTTCTGCCAGGTGAGAGAAGGCATCTATGGCTGTACATAAGGTGAGTGCTAAAGGGGTATTCAAGGTGTATCGGGCATCTAGAAAGGCCAGGGTTGGAAAGACTTGTTGGCCGATGTTCTTATTGATCCCTTTATCCTGAAGGGTCAATATGGAATAGGGCGTGGCCTCTGAACCCGTGCCAGCGGTGGTGGGTACGGCCACCAAAGGGAGGCCTTGGAGGTTACGTAGAGATAAAAGCGCGTCCGTGGTGATTCTATTTTTCAAGAGGATGGAAATGGCTTTGGCTGCATCGATGGCAGAGCCACAGCCAACGGCTAAAATGAAGTCGATCTCTTTGTCTTTGTATTCTTCATAAGCCTTGGAGACGGTCTCCAATGACGGAGTTTCCTCTACTTTATCAAAAATGGTATATTTGATGTTTTCATTTTCTAAGGCAATGATACTATCCTCCAAAGAGCCATTGAGTTTAGAGGATCTTCTTCCGGTGACGATGAGACATCGGTTGCCAAAGGTGCGCAATTTCTTGCTGTTTTTCACCAGGCAATTACGACCGACAATCAGGGCTGTGGGCATGGTAAAACTAAATTCGTACAAATCTTTGTGCCTCCTCTTGACTGATTAGGATGGAATTTCCCAGGGTTGATAAAATTTGGCAATTCCAAAATAAAATGATGCGCAATCTATTGACAGATGGATGTACAGCGATTATAATAATCTTTGTCAGTAATCAAGGTTGATTAGCTCAGCTGGTAGAGCATGCGACTCTTAATCGTAGGGCCCAGGGTTCGAACCCCTGATCGACCACCATTTGAAACATCTGGTATGTGTACCAGATGTTTTTTTATGCCTTGAATGCAGGTGAAACATGAGCCTGCTGGATGACCGTGAAACCAAGAATGAAGAGTGCGGAGATCTATTTTTTGAGAAATAACATTTTTTTTGTTGACAACTTCTTTTAGAGAAGTTATAATAATTTTTGTTGTTTAATAAGGTTGATTAGCTCAGCTGGTAGAGCATGCGACTCTTAATCGTAGGGCCCAGGGTTCGAACCCCTGATCGACCACCACTTGAAACATCTGGTATGTATACCAGGTGTTTTTTTGCGTGTATCGGATTTTTATGAACCCTTGTCACTTGAAACTGAAGCTCGAGAAGATGCTTATGTTTTTTCTAGCTTCATTATAGCGAAGAACTTTGAACGAAATCTTAACGTTTTCCATTTTTTCTTTTTTTAGAGAAGAAATCGCCCGAAGAAAGGATCCATTGGTATAATGAGGATACATAGAAATCATGAGGAGGAAGAAACAGATGAGAGATGAGCGATTGGAAAAACTGGCAAAGCTTTTGGTAGTATACTCCACGAAAGTGAGCCCAGGGGATTTTGTGTATATCAGGGCGGATGAAGTAGCCACACCATGGGCAAAGGCCGTGGCGAAAGTAGCCGTGAAAGCAGGGGGGCATGTGGAGGTGGTACTCACCTCAGATGAAATCAATGAAGTGATCTTAAAAGAGTCCACCGAGGCGCAATTAAAGGAAGGAAACCTTTTAAATGAGACGCTGCTTGCGCGAGCTGATGTGTGGCTCACCGCTTGGGGCTCTAGAAATCCAAAGTATGCGACAAACATAGCGCCAGAAAAAATCAAGCATTCTTCCATGGGCGCCAAAGGATGGAGAAAAATCTATTCTGAGCGTATGGGCGATGGGTCTCTAAGATGGTGTGGCACTCAATTCCCGGTGGATGGAGATGCCCAAGAGGCTGGGATGAGTCTTTCTGAGTATGAAGATTTTGTCTATGGGGCAGGTCTTTTGGATAAAGAAGATCCTGTGGCGGAATGGACACGAATTTCCAAGGAGCAAGATCGGTGGATCAGCTATTTGAATACCAAGAAAGAGATACGTATTGTGGCGGGAGAAACAGACGTTACGGCGAAGATTGAAGGTAGAAAATGGATCAATTGCGATGGCCAAGTGAATTTTCCAGATGGGGAGATTTTCACCTCGCCAGTGGAAGATTCTGTGACAGGAAAGGTGCATTTTGAATTTCCATTGATTTATGCTGGAAAAGAGATTCAAGGAATTCGTTTGGTCATTGAAAAAGGCCGCGTGGTGGAGGCGACAGCAGAAAAAGGGGAAGCGTTGCTGCAAACCATTTTAGATACGGATGAAGGAGCAAGAACCTTTGGAGAGCTGGCCATTGGGACCAATTATGGCATCAAGCAGGGAACAAAGAACATTCTCTTTGATGAAAAGATAGGTGGAACCTTTCACATGGCCATTGGAGATTCCTTTCCCGAAGCTGGCGGGCAAAACCGTAGCGTCATTCATTGGGATATGATTGGAGAGCTTAGAAAAGATGGGAAAATCTATGCCGATGGAGAGCTGTTTCATGAGTGTGGGCAGTTTAAGATGGATGTGTTGGAAGCTTTCGAGTCTCAAGAATAACTAGGGTGTTTTCTCTTTGGAAAAGGAGTGAAAAATCATGCAGAAAGTGTTAAAGCCAGGGAGGGTGCAAGGGGAAATCACCGTCCCTTCATCCAAGTCCTATGCGCATCGGGCCTTCATTGCCTTAGCTCTTTCAAAGGGTCAAGGAAAAATACATCCGGTGGATTTGTCCAAAGATCTTTTAGCTACGCTGAAATGTCTTGAAGATATGGGGGTAGATTTCATCCTCAAGGGAAAAGAGGTGCATATGGATGCGCGGGGATTCGGTGTACAAAGGGACCGGGTATTAAAGCCGGAAGAATCAGGATCTACCTTGCGTTTTTTCATCCCCTTGACGCTGCTTTTTCAGGATGTCTATGAGTTTCGGGGTAGTACGGGACTTATGAGAAGACCTTTGTCTGTATATGAAGAGCTTTTTCAAGACCAAGAAGTGATGCTCTATAAAGATAGTCCAGAGAGCCTTGTGGTAAAAGGCAAACTCCTGCCTGGACACTACACCATGCGTGGAGATGTGAGTTCTCAATTTGTGTCGGGGATGCTCTTGGCACTACCGCTCTTAGATGGAGACAGTACCCTTACGGTGACAGGAACCTTAGAAAGCGCAGATTACGTAGCCATGACCCTCCAGGTCATGGAAGATTTTGGGGTGTATGTTCAGCGGGAGGGAAATCATTTCTTCATCAAGGGCCATCAGTGTTATCAAGAAAGAGACTATGAAGTAGAGGGGGATTACTCCCAAGGAGCTTTCTTTCTTGCCATGGGTGCTTTAAATGGAGACGTCACAGTGAAAGGTCTTTCCCATAACTCTCTGCAAGGGGATCGGGCCATGGTGCGGATTTTAGAAAAGATGGGGGCCATAATAACTCCTGTGGAAAAAGGGTACCATGTGGCTACTTCTAGCCTTCAGGGCTTGTCGGTGGATATATCGGGGATTCCAGATCTTACACCAGTGTTGGCGGTGGTCTTTGCGCTGTCAGAGGGGGAAGGTAGGATTGAGAAGTGTCAAAGACTTCAGTATAAAGAATCCAATCGCATTGTGTCTACCTTGAAGCTGTTGGAGGCTTTAGGAGGAGAGGCTTATGAGAAAGAGGGTACACTGATTATCAGAGGTAAGAAGAGGCTTACTGGGGGAGTGGTGGATGCCTATCAAGATCATCGCATCGTCATGGCGGCTGCCGTGGCCAGCCTGTGCACCGAAGCGCCTGTGATCATTGATGGATATGAGGCTGTGAGTAAATCTTACCCCAGGTTTTTTGAGGATTTTGAAAAGCTTCAGGTCAAATGAAAAAGTAACTTCCACATTGTACAAGTAACTTCTACTCAAGCGAGAATGGAAAGAAATCCTTGAAATTCATAGATAATCTTTAGTTTAAATGCTATGTTTTACAGCAGATTTG
>Ga0194138_10000244_pt1 | contig 26482 bp, 23 predicted proteins | sample TARM_MetaG_T2_14_FD_134022 | JGI IMG/M metagenome (GOLD analysis project Ga0194138, IMG submission 134022) | Freshwater microbial communities from Pennsylvania, USA, analyzing microbe dynamics in response to fracking - TARM_MetaG_T2_14 (version 2) | ecosystem: Environmental > Aquatic >...
CAATAACCCAAAACTAGTGGATTAACTACTATTTTTTTCGCACAAAATAAGCCTCTGTTAAATCAAGAGGCGTTGGTATAAGATTAAGTCAAAGAACTATCGCGAAGCGATTTTGTTCAATAGTTATTTCGGCGACCGTAAGGTCGCCTTCCCTATTTCTATCATAGATTATCTCATACTTGCTTGTACTAATACATACATTCGATTAATGAGCGCTTACGTTCTTCATGCTGATTTTTGACCTTCCTCTTATGCGTTTTCTTCTATAGAAGTTTGAGGATTTCTTAATAGAGGTCCCTTGTCTAGCATCCTATGGATCAGATGGGCGGAGCCATAAGCAACAAGAGAGAAGCCTACAAATGCCCAAATCATCAATACTTGAGTAGAAAGGGGCGCAAAAAGCGCCGTGGCCACCACGGGAAGAAGGTGCAAAAGACCCACCAATAAGGCTTCTGGAAGCCTCTTGCCCATGGCCGACGCCGCAAGCACAAAGGTCTCTTTCACCCCTAGGCCCTCCTTGGCTAAAAAACCAAAGGACAAGGCCGTAAGAAGAATATAGATCAGGATGAGTCCGCCTTGGACCATGAGTAGAACCCTACGAAAGGGCACCGGCCAAAGAAACACCACCGTGGTACTTGAAAAAAGCAGAAGGCCCAGGAAAAAGAGCGGGAGAACTAAAAGACTCCCCTTTTTAAAATGCCTGAAAAATGCACTGAAGTAGCTCCTTAGGATGGGTCCTTCTTCTTTTTTAGCCAGATCCAAAGCCACACTATAGAGCGCACTCATGGACGCCCCAAAGGTGACCACCGGTATACTGGTGAGGATAAAGAGGAGGTTTAAAATCATGAGGTCTGTGAATCCATGAAGTTTTTCCATGAAATCACTTTCTGGGTGTAAAAATCCTGGCATCTTCTTCTCTCCTTTTCTTCTTCTTTACAGGATTTGCACCTGTATGGATTTTCCTTGGCCTTGGCGAAGTTTCTCCACACAAGGACCGGTAATTTCTCCGTGGAACTTTTCTACTCGCCCATCTTCATAGGTCACCATGATGTCCCCAACTTGGTAGGTCCCCGGCAGTAGGTGTTTCTTTGTACCTCTATCATAGGCCACCGACGTGGTACCTAAAAACATAGCCTTAATGGTTTTTTTCTCCCCTAGCAGATAGCCCGGTAGTGATGGCTGAAACCTTAAGGTGAGGCCTTGGTCTCCATGGCTAAAGGGGCTAAAGCCAAAGAACATCCCTTGCCAAATTTCTAGGAACTCCGCCGTGGAGCCACTGAGCCTAGCCACAAAGCCCCGACCATGAATCTTCTCATCTGGATTTGCACTACTGGCAATGAAGGATGAGTTCTCTAAGATGCTTCGACCATAGGTCTCCTCATCTAAGAAGGGGATGCCCATGGTCGCGAGGGCTTCATGAAACTCCTCATGAAGATCCTCCTTCAAAAGTGCCAGTAGATATTTATAGCTCATATGAAGCCAAATGGACTCATTTTCCAGCCATCCTGGGGTAAAGGCTTTGGCCCTCCCCACGTCATAGGAAACTTCTTCTAGAGAAGCATTGACCTTGTACATCTTCAGCTTCTCATCATAAAGGGCACTTTCACGAACCTTCTTTGCAAAGGCACGCTTCTCTTCCACGGTGTCTAAAAGACCCAAGTATTTCACTTGCCCTTCTAAGAAAAGAGGCAACGATTTTCTTTCAAAAGCTTCCACTTCATAGCCCTCTATCCCTTCATGAAAGGCCGTGACTTCATGGTAATAGTAGGTGGGACAAAGGCCCTGATTTTCTGCCACCGCTGCTGATAGATTTTTTGTGAGATGCTCTATGGCCAAGGTTAAGATGCCATCCACCTGTTCTATGGACACCCTTCCCTCTTCCTCTATGATGTCCTCATAAATCTCTTCTCGATAAGCTTCTTTTGCATCGTTCATCTGGACCCAAAGGTCCATGGGGGACAAAGCTTCCTTCTTTTTAAGAATCCCATGAATCTTTTCCAAGAATTCATTTAACGCCTTGGGGACAAGAATCTCTCCTTCTTCCCCGGACAAAGCCTCTTGGAAAAATCTCATGAACCTTAGGAGCTCACAGGCATCGGTGACGGATGAACCAAAAATACCAGGAAGACCATTTAAAGCATCATACCATCCAGGCTTTCCAGCCTCCATCTCAAGGCCCCTGGAAGAGGGGTCTAACGCGGCGAACTTGGTGCCAAGAAGCACCAAAAACTTTTGAGCCAAAGTCCCTTGGTATACCAAGCCATCTGCTTTTCTTATTCGTCCTTGGACTCCCTTCTGTACCTCCACAGATCGATACTGGCGGAGCCCCTCTTTGGTTAGGACATAACGCTTCTTTCTTGGTAACACCTTGGCTTCAGGCACCCGATACGTATAGGTGGCATCTTCAAAAAGCAGCCAGTGTTTGCGCTCTGGATAAATGCTTAAGAAAGCTTCCACTTGGTCTAGGTTATACACAAAATGATCCGTCCAATATCCTTCATGGAAGTCTGCCTGGGGAACTTCCTTGGCCCAGGCCATGGTTTTTGTAAGAAACCTTTCTACGTCTACTTGGTTCATCAAAGATTCCTCTTGAAGAAATCTCAGCAGCGTGCCCGGTGAAAAGGGCTTTGCAAAAAAACCACGAAGCTTTTCTTTGTCCACCGTTTCTGTGGAAAAATCCAGGAGATTTTCCACGGCTTCTACCTCATAAATTGTGGGCTTCACCACCAAAGGATTGTAGCCATCTAATTGGAGTAGATTGTAAAAGGTTTTGATGTTCTTCTCCTCCACAAAGGGATGAAACCGTACATCACTGCGACGATTTTGATTCACATCTCGATAGTTACCATTACCCTGGGCATAATAGGAAGGTTCCAAAGAAAAGAAATTATAATCCCTCTCCAGGTCTCCGTGCTTTCTGGCATAGACATGGAGTACTTTGTCGCCAATCTTAAGGGGTTCACCACCACGCATAACATTGTCTAAATAGGTTTGCTTTGCATAAGCATCAAAGACTTCATGGCCTGTTTCTGTATGGATGACCTTGGTCAATGCTTCTAAAATCCCTTCATTTTCTTTGGTTTTCTTTGAAAAATAGCCGTCTTCTTTGGCGCGCTTACTAAAAGCTTCTAAAATAGCCTTGTTCTCCGCCATGCCAGATACGCTATGAAACACCCTTTTCTCTCCCTTGGCCAAGATTCCCTGCCAACCGGAGAAGGCACAAGGCAGTTCATTCATAGTCCGCTGTTTTTCTTTCAAGAGTTCTCCTAAGGACTTCTTCATAAATCCTAAGGGTTCTTTGTAAGACACATCATGGCCAAAGACCACCTTGGGATCCACCACCATGGGCAGCAAGGTCTGTTCTTCACTGAAGGTGAAGTAATAGTTCCCCCGGTCCACCCGAAGCACTTCTGACACATCTTTGGTGGCAATTCTTGTGCGATAGTAAGGCAAGGCTTTCTCCACATCTTCTACCTGCATCCAGGCTTTCATGGTTTGACCCGTTTCCTTTAGAGCCCGAAGATCAATGCCATAGGGAATCAGCGCTGGCATGCCATCTAAAAACTCCACCGAGAAGTCTTCTTGGCTGATGTTCTTCAGGGTGACTTTTCGAAGGAGCCCCCCCAAAGACTCCAGGGGCAAGGTTTCATATTCCACGGTGATTTCTAACCCCAGATCTTCTCGCACTTCTTCTATTGTGAGATCTCCCATGGATACGGACAAGGTTCTAGACACTCCTTGACCTTGGAAGGGCTCCAAAAAGTGTCCATTGACCTTGAGAAAGCTCCGAAATCCCAAGGTCCCCACTTGCTGATACGCCTGATGGGCAGGAAAAAACTCCATGATGGCATGGTCCTTATTTTCCGTCCCAAAGGACACCACCCCCTGGCCTCGATTCACATAATAGCACCAGGTAGGGATGCCTTTTTCGCCACTGATCCCCGGAAGGAAACTGGCAAAGGTCTCTTTTTCATGATAGTTCTGTTGGATGAACCGTCCATTCTCTAAGGCCATATGCTTCACCTTATCCTTTCACTGCACCAGCCACGAGGCTGTCTTGTACTTGATTGCTTAAGAGGAAATAAATCACGATGGTGGGAATGGTGGCGATGACCATTCCGGCCCCAATGAGGCCCCAATCCGTGGAGTACTGTCCTGCAAAGGACATGATGCCCACGGGAAGAGTTCTATACTTGTCTGCATCCACAAAGGTATTGGCCAGCATGAGTTCATTCCAGGTACCCAGGAAGGTAAAGATGGATGCTGTGGCAATGGCAGGCTTTATGATGGGCAAAATAATCAGTAAAAAGGTCTTAAAGACCCCGCAACCATCAATATAAGCCGCCTCTTCAATTTCCTTGGGAATGCCTTTATAAAAGCCCGTTAGGATGAGAATGCTCATGGGTAGGGCCCCAGCGATATAGGGGATGAGGAGAGCCAAGTAGCCACCCTTTAGCCCCGTGCGGTCCAAAAGCTGGAAAAGAGGAAGAAGGGCTGCTTGGGCAGGAATCATGATCCCGATGGCAAAAATGCCAAAGACCAACCCACTTCTTTTCCACTTCATCCGGGCAATGGCATAAGCCGCCATGGACGAGAGCATCCCTGACACTGCCACGGTAGTGGCAGAGTAAAACACAGAGTTTAAAAAGTAGCGGATGATGTTGGTTTGGGTCAATGCCCGAACATAGTTCTCCCATCGCCAGTTTTGGGGAAGCCCGATGATGTTGTCCCCAAAGATTTCTGCATTGCCTTTCAACGAAAAGGTCAAGAGCCAATACAGAGGAAACAACTGACTCACGGCAATGAGGATCAGGACAAGGAAGGTTATTTTTTTAGCGAGTTTTTTATTTTTCATCTTTTCCTCCTCCTATAACACCGACGCATTTTCTTCAGCTTTTTTGAAGAGCTTCGTCACAATGTATGAAAAAACCAAACACTCAATGACGATGAAAAAGGCCTGGGCACTTCCGTAGCCATAGAGTCCACGACGAAAGAGATTGTTGTACATGAGGGTGGCCGGCACATGACTGGCATTATTAGGTCCTCCGCCAGTCATGACATAGATCAGGTCAAAGGCTCGTAGGGACCCAGTGATGGCAAAGATGGAGCAAGTTTTAATCACCGGTGCCAAAAGAGGGATGGTGATTTTCACATTGGTTTGCCATTTGCTGGCCCCATCAATCATGGCCGCTTCATAGTAATCTTTGGAGATGGACTTGATCCCCGCATAGAAGATCAGCATATGATAGCCGATGTACTGCCACACTGCCGGCACCACGGTGCTTAGAAAGGCTGTGTTGGGGTTGGAGAGCCAGGAATAATCAAAGGTTTGTCCCGTCACCGTGGTGATGAGCATATTAAGGAGTCCATACTCACTGTGAAATATTTTGATCCACAGCTGTCCAATGACCATGCTGGAGATTACCACAGGAATGAAGTAGATGGTGCGAAAATATTTCTCTCCTTTGACCCCTTTGGCCAGGAGCATGGCCAGCGCCAAAGAGATGGGCAACTGGATGAACAACGAAGCACCCGTGAGGAGCAAAGAGTTCAAAACAGCGCGAATGAAATTGGGATCCTCCGTGAACATGCGCACATAGTTCCCAAAGCCAATGAAATTCATGGTCCCAATGCCATCATACTCAAAGAGGCTGTATATGCCTGAGGTCACTAAGGGAATGAGCCCAAAGGTCACAAAAAGAAGCAGCGCTGGCAGTACAAATATGGCAATATGACTTTTTTTACCTAACATCTTCTCCATAGTTTTTCTCCTTCGTTACGAGAAAGGGCATCACATATTACTTCCGTGATGCCCATCCATTCTCTATGTATACTATGCTTGTCTATTTATTGATGGCGTCCATGTGGGCTTTGATAAAGTCGTCCACATTGGCATTGGGTGCAAAGAGAGTCTGAACCATTTCGTTATGAATGCTTGCAGGCTCTGCATCTAAAGAAGTATCCCATGCAAGAACTCCTTCTCTACTGTTGCCAAGGATTTCCTTGATTTCGATGAACAGTGGATTCAGGTTGCTTTCATCTGCTTCTGTGGTCCAACCGCTGAAACCAGTACCTGTTTCATAAGCTGCAACACCCATTCTTTCGTTGATGTAGATGGCAAACTTGGCTGCTTCTTCTTGATGGGCTGTATTCTTATTCACCCAGAAGGATTCTACGAATCCACCAGCATAGTCTGTCACATCGCCCTTGCCAGGAATTACAGGCATATTGAGGACTACCACATTACTTGGATCGATGGTGGCCGTTTCGTCGGTGTAAATACCATTGGCCAACCAGCTGCCCATGATTCTCATGGCTGCACGCTCATTACCAAAGGCTGCATTGGCATCATCGTTACCAGATTCCAGAGGATTTCTACCAAAGGCACCCTTGTTGTACAGTTCCACAACCTTTTCTGCTGCTTCTTTGTATCCTTCTTCAGAGAAAGGTGTTTCTCCAGAAAGCATGGCATTGATGCTGCTGGCGCCCACTTCTCTTAAAGCCATGGCTTGATAGATAAAGGCTGCATTCCAGCCATCCTTAGCTCCTGCTGCCAGTGGGGTCACCCCGTCCAGAGCGGAAAGCTTTTCCACAGCCTCTAACAGTTCATCATAGGTTGTGGGGAGTTTTGCTCCTGCTTGGTCAAAGAGATCTTTGTTGGCATATAAGGTCATGAACCAAGAGAAAGAAGGTACAGAGTAGAGTTTTCCATCATAGCTAAAAGCGGTGGTGGATCCTTCTAGAATTCTGCCACGGACTTCATCGGTGATGTACTCATCAAGTGGCAGTAGTTTGTCTGCATTGACCAGCTTTCTTGCGGTGCCTGCACCCCAGTAGTAGAACACATCGATGCCACGGGCATTCCCAGCAAACTCTGCAGAGATCTTGGTTTTGTAGGCTTCTGTGTCTAAGGTTTGTGTCTCGATCTTCACATGGGGGTTGTCCTTAATATACTCGGCCACAGCTGTATCATAGAGTCTTTTCAGCTCATTGGTGTCATTGGACCATTGATGCCATACATTCAGTGTCACATTGTCTGTGCCTTCTCCACCGGAAGGATTGTCCTCAGATTTTCCACAGCCCGCAAGACCTATGACCATGGTGGCTGAAAGGACCGCAGCAAAAATTTTACCTAATAACTTCTTCATTTCTATATTCCTCCTAAAATGTTACCCCTCTTCGTTGTAATCGGTACCAACTAACTTTGCATGCATGCGTTAACGTTATCATCAGTATACTTCAAGGTCTTCTTCTAGAGAATTTAATATTTTGACCTAAAAGGTTGTTATTTTTACCTTGTGAAAACGTTCTTCATGGATTCTTGAATACTTTCTGCCCCAAAGAAAAGAGTCCCTCTCTTGTCCGCTATGACACACCCTGGGGTGAAAAAAAGAAGGAAGACTTGGCTTTTCATGGCCGAATCTTCCTTCTTTTTAGGAGGTTCCTTGATCTTTTTTAAACTCTTTGGCCGTGACCCCGGTGAACTTTTTAAAGCAGATGCTGAAATAATGGGCATCTCGAAACCCTATGCGCTCTGCAATCTCATAGACCTTTAAGTCCGTGGTGTTCAATAGCCTTATACTCTCTTCGATGCGTTTTTTCAAGATGTAGTCAATGAGGCTTAGCCCCATCTCTTTCTTAAATACACGACTCAGATAACTTTCATTGGAATAAATGGATGCCGCCACGGTTTTTAAACTCAGCTCCGGAGAAAAAATTTCTTCGTCCACATAGGCCAAGGCATCCTCCACCACTTTTCGGCCACGCTTGCTTTTTTTCTTCTTATGAAAAGCCATGATCTTTTTCAAGCTTTCCACCAGATATGGGGTCACTTCATCTACGGTGGCAATGCGTTGGATGTCTTCATATAAGGCATCCTCCGGGATCACTTCCCCAAGGGTGGCCCCAAACTTATGCAAGGTGGTGGCTGCTTTAGAGAGCATATCCATGGTCATGAGGCGATAATAGTCAATGTCTGTGATGTTGGAACTTCTCATGAGGGCCACATAGTCTTTAATGAAGACTTCCACCTTCTCCACCAAACCATGTTCCATAGCAAAGGTAAAGGCTTCCCAATCCAAGTCTTTTCTCACCATGTTTTTATGGAGCAGCTCTTGATACGCCCCATAGGAGATGCAGCGATGCTTCCCAAGGAGCACCGATGCACTAAGGGCTCGATCGGCTTCTTTGTATGCTTTGGACAAGGCGCCAATGTCTTTTTGCAACCCACTGACCCCAATGGTCAAAGGTAGCTCCATGGAGGTTTCCACCAAGTGCTGCACCTCCTTCGCCACCGCCATGAGGGTATCTTCTTCTTTTGTGGCCAGCACCACAATGATTTTTTGCTGGTAATGCACAAAGACCATATGCTCAAAATTCTTGGCCAAATGGTCGGTAATAAAAGCCCGAACCGCTTCGGACTGAAGGGATTTCGCCTCTTCTTCTAAGCGAACCGAGAGGACGCCAAATCCTTGTACTAGACTTTGGAAATGGAACACCTTCAGCTTTTCAAGGACTTCTTTCTCCTTCAGGTCTCCTTCAATGGCTTGCTGAAAAAACCTGGCCATAACTCTTTTTTGATCGGCCAAAGCTTGCTCTTTCAGCTTGAAAAAAGCTTCTTCCTCTTCCCGTTCTTTCGCCATTTTCTCCTTAATTTTCAAAGCCACCAAAGAAAGGTCTGCCATGGACACGGGCTTGAGTAAAAAATCCTCCACCCCAATTTTCAAGGCTTTTCTGGCATATTCAAACTCTCGGAACCCTGTGATGATGACCAAGTGACTTTTGGGCGATACCTTTAAGATGTTCTCTGCAAGGGTCAATCCATTCATCCCATCCATGTTGATGTCTGTCAAAATCACTTGTGGTTCATGGATGGCCACCAAAGATAAAGCTTCTTCTCCAGAGGAGGCTTCTCCCACCACGGTGAATCCGTGGCCTTCCCAATCAAAGCCTTTGCGTATAAGGACCCGTTCTAATTTTTCATCGTCCACGATGAGGACCTTCATGGCCATGGTTTTTCTCTCCTTCCAAGGGATGGACCCTGATGATGATTTCTGTCCCTTCCCCCCAGGTGCTCTTGAGGGTAATGGCCTCTTCTATGCCATAGTAGAGGCGAATTCTTTCCATTTGGCTCTTGATGCCAAAGCCAGACTTGCCAGTAACATGGGTGCCCGCCAAAACTTCCAGTCTCCTTTCCTCTGTCATCCCTTTCCCATCGTCTTTTATGGAGAAATGAATCTCTTCTCCTTGCCGATAGACACGAATGTGGATGTGCCCAGCCCCCTCTTTGCCCTTGATGCCATGATGGACGGCATTTTCCACGGGGGGTTGCAAGAGGAGCTTGAGGATTTTCTCTTCTAGCAGCCCTTCTTCCACTTGATAGGTGACCTGAATCTTATTGTCGTAGCGAATGTTCAAAATGGTGATGTAGCTTCTTATGCTTTCAAGTTCATCTCGTATGGAAATGAAATCCAGGCCACTGTTTAAGCTGTTTCGATAAAAACTCCCCAGAGCTTGGGTCATCTTAAAGACATTTTGATGATCTTCCATGAGGGCCAAGGCCGACACCGCATCCAAGGTGTTGTAGAGAAAATGGGGATTGATCTGGGCGTTGATCATATCCAGCTTCCCTTTGGCAATGACTTGCTCTTCCTCTTTCACCTTGGCAATGAGATTTTGGATGGCCAAGGTCATGTGATTGAACACACGCTTTAAGGTACTCACTTCATTGTGATAAGGTTCCACAGGCAGTGTCACAAAGTGCCCTCTTTCCACCAGCTCCATATGCTGTGCCACCTTGGATAACGGCTTAAAGATGAGCCTGGTTAAAAAAACAGAGCTGATGAAAATAAACAAGATGTTCATGGCCACGATGAGGAGAATGGTGGAGGTATAGTAGGGCGCCAGGGCCCCAAAGTTATCCACAGTAAATGCCCCTACGAGCTTCCAGTCCCCTATGCCCATATCTTGAGAAATGAGGATCATCTGAGTATCCTCAATGGATGCTGACGTGGCTTCCCCTTGGGTGAGCCCTTGGGTGCCCATGAACCTGGCAAAGGACTCCAGATGTTCTTTTGGGGGCACAATGTAGCGTCCTTGTCCATCCACGATGAAGAAATTATTCCCATGGCCGCCACTGACCTCGTTAAAATAATCTTCGATGGTTTTGGCATCGATGGTCACCAAAAGAGTGGCCAAGGGTTCATAGGTATTGGCATCCCCGATGGGCCGAACAAAGGAGATGTAGTTTCGGTTGTATCGATACTGAATGACCCCTTCACTGCGGTGGATGAAGAACCCATTGGTTTCTTCCTCTTGGAGGGTTCGATACCACTTGGCGTGATTTAATCGGTCTGCATGGATGGCCTCTGGGGCCATCTTATAGGAACTGTAGTGATTTTGATACTTGTCAAAAATATACACCCCTGAAAGATAGTCTCCGGACAAAATCATATTCACCAAACTTCTTTTGATGTTGTTTAAGATGATGGGGTCCAAGTAATCAGAATCAATGCCCTTCAAAGAAGACTGAATTTGCTCGTCAAAATAAATGAGGTCTGAAAACTGGGTCACATTATTAAGGATCATGCCCAGGTTGCCCTTGAGGGCATTGAGCGTCTGGAGCCCTGCTTCCCCTACCTCCTTTTTAATATACATCCGATTGATGGAGGAGATGATGGAAAAAGAAATGGTGATGGACAAGACCAGTACCGTGATGTAGATGAGAATGATTTTGGTTTTGATTTTCATGGATCGATAGTGCTCATGGATTCCCTTCATGGTCTGCCTCCCTTTTCTTTTCTATGTCCTATGCTTTACAAAAGTTTCTTTCTATTCTAGATGAAGTATACCATTTTAAGGGGAAGGTCGTTTAGTGAAAAGGGTTACTTCCACAAGAAATTCAAAAAACAGGTAAAAATTTTAACCCCTTTAGCAAAATTAATAAATTTTTTCCCTTGGGGCTCTTTGCTATACTGAGGACAAAGATGAAAAGGTTTTTATAAAGGAGTGCGATTTATGTTACACTACACATCCAAAGAAGGGGAAACCTTCACCATGGACAATCCAGAGCTCACAAGTTTTCTCTATTTTCCTTTGGCAAATGAACAAGGGGTCATGAGTGCCATCACCCCCAATCTATCTGGGGATCTGAAGCTTTCTCAGAACACCTTTTTTATGCCTCCGGTGAGTAGCGAGAATCTCCACAACGACAAATCCTCCCGTAATTTTTGGGTGGAAGTCAACGGCACTTGGTGGTCTGCCACTGGAAAATCTTCCTTGGCCCAATCCATGCTCTTTGATGAAGACAAAGAACATACCTCTTTAGAAGCGGGCTTCATGCACCATAGCCTCACAAGAACCTCCGCCATGGGTCTTAAGGCAAAGCTCACCACCTTTGTGCCCAACACAAAAGAAGAGGTGGAAGTCACAGGACTTACCCTCACCAATGAAACCCCAGAGCCCATGACCCTTCGGGTTCTCTCCGCCATCCCCATCTATGGCCGCTCAGCAGACAACATTCGAGACCATCGCCATGTGACAGCGCTATTGAACCGCATTGAAACCACACCTTTAGGGGTGGTGGTCACCCCCACCATGACCTTTGATGAGCGAGGACACCAAATGAATACCCTCTCTTATGGTGTCTTCGGGGGCAACGAAAAGGAAAGTCCCCAGGGCTTCTTCCCAAGGATTGACACCTTCATCGGGGAAGGGGGAAGCTTAGAACATCCTCGGGCACTTTTTGGCCAAGATCTATCCCCTGTGGCCGTAGGAACAACGATGGAAGGCTATGAAGCTTTAGGCGGACTTCTCTTTCAAGAGCAAACCCTGTCCCCTGGCCAATCTCTTTTCTACGCCTTCGTATTGGGCTTTTCAGAGAATCCAAAAGCCTTGGCAGACACGGCAAAAAAGTACCTTAAGCAAAGTCATTTCGAGAAAACACTAAAAGAAACCAAAGACTACTGGCAAAGGAAAGTCAATGTATCCTATGAAACAGGTCACGACGCCTTCAACCATTGGATGAAATGGGTAAGCTTCCAACCCCTTCTAAGGCGTATTTATGGATGTTCCTTCTTGCCCCATCATGACTATGGCAAAGGGGGCCGTGGATGGAGAGACTTGTGGCAAGACTGCCTGGCTCTTCTTCTCATGGACCCTGAAGGGGTAAAAGAGATGCTCCTGAACAACTTTTCCGGTATACGCCTAGATGGCACCAATGCCACCATCATCGGCCATGGCCCAGGAGAGTTCATCGCTGACCGAAACAACATCACCAGAGTATGGATGGACCATGCCATGTGGCCATTTCTTACCACAAATCTCTATATCCAGCAAACGGGGGACCTGGATCTTCTTTTGGCAGAAACCACCTACTTTGAAGACCCCCAAATCCTTCGTGGAGAAGAGAAAAACCCTTCTTGGGATCCAAAGAAGGAAAACCTCCTTCGAGATGCAGCGGGAAATCCTTACAAGGGCACCATCTTGGAACATATCTTGGTGGAGCATCTCACCGCTTTTTATGATGTGGGGGAACAAGGACACATGAGACTCCGAGGAGCCGATTGGAACGATGCCTTGGATCTGGCCAGGGAAAAAGGCGAGAGCGTGGCCTTCACAGCTATGTACGCCAGCAATATGGAAAACTTAGCCTCTCTCCTAACCACCTTGAAAGACCGTGGCCTGGAAAGGGTCTCTCTCCAAAAGAATCTTCTCTCCCTATTCTTGGCGGAAGAAAGAGGAGTGCTCAGTCCTCTAGAAAAGCAAGCACGTTTAAGAGAGTACTGCCTCGCTCCTTTCACCGGAGAAAAGGAGTCCGTTTCACTGGACACGGTGATACAGTCCTTACAGTCCATGGCCAACGCCTTGAAAACAAGGATTCAAGAAAAAGAATGGGTTACCCTTCCTTCGGGAGAAGGGTTCTACAATGGATACTACGACAACCACAGTAAGCGGGTGGAAGGGCAGTTCCCTCAAGGGGTGCGCATGATGCTCACCAGCCAAGTGTTTACACTCATGTCCCATACAGCCAGGGAAGAGGAAGTCACAAAGATCATCCGTGCTGCGGATGCGCATCTCTATGATGCCTCCGTGGGGGGATACAAGCTGAACACCAACTTCCACGAAGTGAAAATGGACCTGGGTCGTATGTTTGGTTTTGGCTATGGTCACAAAGAAAATGGGGCCGTCTTTGCCCACATGGCGGTGATGTACGCCTATGCCCTGTATACAAGAAAGAGAGCCAAGGAAGCCTACAAAGTCATCCGTACGCTCCATGAACACTGTGACAACTTCTCCGTGAGTAAAATCTTCCCAGGCATTCCTGAGTATATCGATGCTGAGGGCAGGGGCATGTACCATTACCTCACAGGTTCTGCCAGTTGGATGCTCTTAACGGTGATTGCCCAAATGTTTGGGGTACGAGGAGAGCTGGGTCATTTGTCTTTCCATCCTCAGCTCCTCCCAGAGCAATTCGATGAACAGGGCGCCGCCTCTCTTCATCTGCCCTACCATGGAAGATCCTTAAAGGTGACCTACGAAAATCCCCAAAGACTATCCCCAGAAGACTATGAAGTCCAGGAGATTTTCCTAAATGGCACCTCCTGTACCATGGACCAAGGGGCCGCAGTCCTTAAAAAAGAACAACTTCTGGACTTAGACCCAAAGACTCCTCACAAGATTTTAGTGGTTCTTGGACAAAGGAGGTCCTCATGAGCGCTTATATAGAAAAAGTACCTTTCCCCAAGTCCTGTTATCAACCAGTGGTGGATTTTGAGTCTTGGCGCGTGGCGGTGCTAAAGGCTTGTGATGATCTCCACCCAGAGAGGCTCAAGCATCTTCAAAAACATCTCTATACCGATGAAGTTTTTGTCCTCCTTAGTGGGTCTTGTAACCTCTATGAAGCGGGAGACCAAGAAGAGCCTGGACCTTTGGTCCAAGTCCCCATGGAAAAAGACAAAGCCTACAACGTGAAAAAAGGCGTTTGGCACACCCATACGTTAAGTGATGATGCCTCTCTCCTCATCGTGGAAAACCAAGATACCAACGATGACAACTCCCCGGTGTACCCTTTGACTAAAGAGCTTCGTCAGCAGCTTCTTCAATGGGAAAAAGGACATACAGTGCCTTAATCCCCTGAACCCATGCCCCATCATTAACCTGAAGAAGAACCCCCTGGACATGATCAGTATCATGTCCAGGGGGTTCTCTTCTATACTTTGGAAGGTTTTACACAAATGATTTCTACACTCTTTCCTCTGCCTCATCCATGGTTTGCGCCAAACAAAGGAGCGTCAATTCCTGGATGTTCTTACAGGACATACCGGTGATTTTCTCAATTTTATCCAGGCGATAGATCAAGGTGTTTCGATGGACATAAAGCCTTTTGGCCGTTTTACCCATGGACAAATTTTCCCCATGGAAAACCCGAAGGGTCTCCTGAAGTTCACTGGAGAGCCCTTGATAAAGAGGCAACACCTCATCTTGAATCTTTAGGGCCATGTCCTGGGATAGGGCTTCTACTAGGTGGAGAAAAAGAAGGTCTTCCTCTGCGGCCAAGGACGCCTTGGGTCGCTTCCTACGAAGAAGCAGCGACGAGGAAACCAGGTTTTGTATTTTTTCTTTCAAGGGCACTTTATGGCTGCTTCTATAATAGAGCACTTGAGCAGAGGCATAAAAGTTTTCCATGAATGCTGTACTTAAGGCTTTGGCCACTTCCTCCACCTCTTTGGATTGCACAAGAAGCAGTAGCCAAGAGTCTAGCACATAGACCTTTAAGATGCCTTGAAAATAGGCATCTAAGAAACCTTTAGCTTCCTGAAGGTCTACAAATCCCACCAGAAGCGGAGCATAAAGCCCCGCTTCATGCTCCTTTAAGATTTTGTCTCCTATGGACTCTAGAGAAGCCAGTGCTTTCTCCAGATCCTCTCTACTTTTCAACCTTCTCTTTGCTTCTTCTTGCATAGGCTACTCCTTAAAACAAGGTCTCTTCTGTTTCCTTGTCAAAGACATGGATTTTATCTCCTCTAAAGGCCAGCTTCACCAAATCCCCAGGACGAATGGTGGTATTTCCATTGACTCTTGCCGTGATTTCATCATGACCTTTGGAGAAGTATAGGTAAGACTCTGCACCCATGATTTCTGTCACTTCAGCTTTGGCTTCAAAGGCAGGGGTATTGAACTTTTCAATGGCTTCCGCTTCATAGCTCATATGTTCTGGACGCACCCCGAAAATGACGTCTTTTTGAAGAAGGTTGCGATCCTTTAGGATCTGTCCTTGCTCTTTGCTTAAAGGCAAGATGATTTCTTCATAGGAAAGACCAATCCCCCCTTGATGCTCCACTACTTTTGCCTGGAGTAAATTGATCTGTGGAGATCCGATGAAGGATGCTACAAACATATTGGCTGGGTGATCATAGATTTCTTGAGGCGCAGCCACCTGTTGGATGATCCCGTCTTTCATGACCACAATTCTCGTACCCATGGTCATGGCTTCTGTTTGGTCATGGGTCACATAGATAAAGGTGGTCTGAAGTCGATGATGAAGCTTGGAGATTTCCGTTCTCATCTGCACACGTAGCTTCGCATCTAAGTTGGATAGGGGCTCATCCATGAGGAACACATTGGGGTCTCTCACGATGGCACGGCCCAAGGCAACTCTTTGTCTTTGCCCGCCAGATAGGGCTTTGGGCTTTCTTTTTAGCAGATGCTCAATATCTAAAATCTTGGCCGCTTCTGTAACCTTCTTGTCAATGTCCGCCTTGGACATCTTCCGAAGCTTTAAGCCAAAGGCCATATTATCATAGACAGACATATGGGGATACAAGGCATAATTTTGGAACACCATGGCGATGTCACGGTCTTTGGGGTCCACATCATTGATGATCTTATCCCCTATTTTTATTGTACCCTCAGAGATCTCCTCTAGTCCAGCAATCATTCTTAAGGTGGTGGATTTTCCACAGCCTGAAGGTCCAACAAAGATCACAAACTCTTTGTCCTCAATCTCTAAATTGAAATCCTTCACCGCTTCTACGCCACCATCATATCTTTTCCAAACCTTGGTTAATTCTAAACTTGCCAAAATCTTCAACTCCCTTCATTTGACTCCATCATACCTTGGAGCGGTCTTTGAATCCATTGACATAATGCACAATTCTAGGGTTTTTGGGTCTACTCCTTTCTTCTTTTGTGGTCTCATCGAAAGAAAAAGGAGCAAAGGATCTTCATCCTATGGGTTACACTCTTTCAAAGCATTTTGTGATAAGATTTAGACATAGTAAAATCTATGGAAAGTCAGGTGAACACCATGTATATGACCACAACCACAGGCCACAAAATCCCCTTAATATGCCATGTAGACCTAGACCGCTACCTGGGTTTATGGTATGAAATTGGAAAGCTCCCCGCCAGGGGACAAACAGGACTGACCCATGTTACAGCCTTTTACAAAAAAGACGCCAAAGGCCGTATCCTTGTAGAAAACAAAGGGTATAGAGCAGGGAAAAAACGCGGCATCAAAGGACGTGCTTGGCAACGTCAAGAAGGCTGCAGCGGCGGTCTTTATGTGCAGTTTTTCTGGCCCTTTAAAGGAGACTACAATGTGGTAAAGCTGGCTTCAGATTATCGCTACGCCGTGGTCATGGGTAGCGATGAAGAAAGTCTTTGGATCCTTTCTAGAACTCCTCAGCCCCCTACAGAAGATTTGAAAGAGATCTTATCTTTTATTAGACATCATGGCATGGACACCCAAAAGATTCTAAAGACAGACCAAAGGGAGGAGACGAGACCATGAAACCACTGGAGTACCTCTACAAGGCCCCCATTTTGTGGGGTCTTTCCTTACTACTTCCACCCCTTTTGCTTGTTCTTGGAAAGCCTAGATGGCAACTGATGCCGCTGTATCTCCTGACCTTGGTCTCTTTGGTCCTTCTCCTTGGCCATCTCCTGGGAAAAATCCCCTTCAAAAACACCAAAGGGTTTACCCTTTTCATGACCCTTAGTATCCTCCTTAGTCTTCTTGCCTCTTTGGCCTTCCCCATTTCAGATGTGCCCAAACCTTTAGGGCCCTATGAGGTGGGCACCAGTATCTATACCTTGACGGATCTCACAAGAGAGGAGCCTTATACAGAAGCAAAAGACGATCAACGTCAAATCGCCTACCAAATATGGTATCCCGCGGCTTCTACCACAACCCACCAAAGACTTCCTTGGATCCCAGAGGGTACGGCCTTAACCAGAACCTTGGCTAGAAGCTTTGGCTTTCCCTTTTTCATGTTGGACCATACCGCGCAAATTCTCTCTAATAGCTACCTGGATGCACCCATCTTCGAAACGAAGACCCCTTACTCCGTGGTGCTTTTATCCCATGGATGGCAGGGCTTTCGCACCCTCCATACAGATTTTGCAGAGCACCTGGCTTCCCATGGCATCGTAGCCATTTCCATTGACCATACCTATGGCGCTCAAGCAGTGCCCCTTCAAGATGGTACCTATGCCTTCTTAAAAGAAGAGGCCCTGCCCAAGGGCAGTGACCCTAACTTCAAAGAAGCTTCACGCCTCCTCATGACCACCTATGGGGAAGATGTTTTATCTGTGATCAAGGACTTGGACGAGAAAAAACTTGCAGAGGATGCGCTGATTCAGCATCTGGACCTCACGGCCTTTGGCCATCTGGGCCATTCCACCGGCGGTGGTGGCGGCATCTATTCGGCCATGAAAGAGCCAAGAATCCTTGCCCAAATGGGCCTGGATCCTTGGGTGGAACCCTTGGGCCATGAGTTCCTGTCTACAGGCTTTGAGGGTCATGGACTTTTCATCCGCAGCACCCAGTGGAACCAAGGACCCAACAACGCCTACTTAAAAACCCTTCTTCAGAGCAGTCCAAAGAGTAGCCTCTATGAAATGGAAGACACCAACCACGTGGACTTCACCATGGCTTACATGTATTCTCCATTGGCTCCTTATATAGGCTTCACCGGTTCCTTAGTACCTGACGTCTCCAGTACCCTCCAAAAAGATCTCCTCTTATCTTTCTTCGCCACCCACCTCGGGTCTGAAGAAGTCCAAGAAGCCCTTGGAAAAGAACTGCTCACCTTTCCCTCTTCTCCTCATCTGGTGCCCATTTCTAGAGAAGTTTTACCTTAAAGGAGGGGCTTCATGAAAGTAACGAAAGAAATGATGGACCTAGAGCTTTGGCTCAGAGGACGCCTTATGGATCTCCTTCTGAAGAAATCCACGGAAGAGGCTTTTCTACGATCCATGAAAAGGAGAAAAAAACTTTTCCGCCTCATGGAAGGAAAAAAGTTGCGCGGCTTTGTCAAGGAAGTCCATCACCTAGAGCGCTCTAAGGGTGCTCCACTAAGACTTTGTCTTTATAAACCAAAGGAACCGCAAGGCCTCCTTCCTGGCATTTTATGGCTCCATGGCGGGGGCTATGCCCAGGGAGCTCCTGAGATGAATCATGCCCTCTATCAAAGTCTTATGGAAAAAGAACCTTGTGTCATCGTGGCTCCTGCCTATACCCTCTCCACAGAAGCCCCTTATCCAGCAGCTTTAGAAGATGCCCACTTAGCTCTTCTTTATATGAAAACCCATGCCAAGGATCTGGGGATTCGAGATGACCAGCTCATGGTGGGAGGAGAAAGCGCTGGAGGAGGCCTTGCGGCAGCACTCACCCTCTATACCCGAGACCTGGGATCTGTACACATCGCTTTCCAAATGCCTCTCTATCCCATGCTGGATGATCGCATGGACACAAACTCCATGAAAGACAACGATGCCCCCATTTGGGATGCCAAAACCAACGCCATGGCGTGGAAGCTCTATCTAGGTCCGTACCATAGAGAAAAAGTACCCCCCTATGCTGCACCTCTTAGGGCAGAAAACTATCAAGGACTCCCCCCAGCCCTCACCTATGTGGGAGATCTGGACCCCTTCTATGATGAAACCCTAGGCTACATGAAGCACTTAGAAGAGGCTGGAGTTCCTGTGCAGCTTAAGGTGGTAAAGGGTGCCTACCATGGCTTTGACCGGGTAGACCCCAAAGGTGCTCTCAGCAGAGAAGCCCAGGCCTTTTTCTTAACAGGATTTTCCTACGCTGTGAAAAACCATGTGCACCCACAAAATCCTTCCCCATGAAAACCCACAGATCTTGAAGCTCTCAGAAACCGTCCTATGGAAAAAACCAAGCTTGCGCTTGGTTTTTTATGTTTATCTTCTATGAACATGGACATTTAAGACAGGGGTGTAGAAAATGGTCCATGGTCCATAGGCTAAGCTCACCATGAGGGGCAGTATAATGCCCCAAATGAAGTTGATGGAAAAGCCACTAAACTCAATGCTGGTGGTAAAGAACGTTCCAAGGAATCCAAGTAACCCAAACAATATCGAAATACCCAGCTTATACCTTCTCGCGCCTTGGCCGTAGCTCCTCTCTTCTTTCCTCACAAAGTTTCCTCTCTTTCTTAGGTTCTTCGTATTTTCTCCATGGCCTTCCCTTTGGCCAGTTCATCAATGAGTTTATCCAAATAGCGTATTTCTTGCATCAAGGGCTCCTCAATGTTCTCCACCCGGATGCCACAGATTACTCCTTTGATGAGCTTCCTATTGGGGTGCATCTTGGGAGCTTCCCGAAAGAACGTCTCAAAATCCACCTCTTCCTCAAGAATCCTTGAGAGCTCCTCATGGCCATAGCCGGTGAGCCAAGTGATGAGTTCATCCACCTCTTCCTTGGTTCTTCCTTTCCGCTCTGCTTTGGTAACGTAATGGGGATACACCTTGGCAAAGGCCATGGTATAAATCTTATGCTTCTCCATTTTCATCGCCTCCCTCTTTTTTATTGTCTATAGTATATCACCTATCCCGTCTAACTCGAAGAACTAGCGCCCTTTCGTTTTTTCATGAGAAACGCTTTGGCGCTTCTCTAAACTCATGATTTAAGCACCGTAGCTTTTTAAGGAAAAAAAAGAGCGCTCCTCAAAACGAGGGCACTGAAAAAAGTTTAATAAATTAGCGCTAAATCAGCATCTCAAGTCTATTTTCTTTCACCTATGAAAGCTATATTACCAGTGAAAGTATCTATAACCTCAGGACACCAAGTTCGTTTTTCATGGACTGTGGGGGGAAATTACAGAAAGCGATTTACTGGCTCTATAAGGATTGTGCTGGAGGATTTGTGCCCCATTATATGAGGCCTCCTTTTATGTGTTGATTTCATATAAATACCAAATAACATCAAACATACCAACACTATTATGGCAGTGTAGTAATCCTCTTATATGTTCGAATAGAAATTTTCTTCTTTCTTCATTATAATATGAGAACTATGAGTATCGACATTCTAGAAACATCATTGATGCTGTCATATTTCAGAAGAACATATTCTTGTTTTAGTATATAGACAGCAAACTCGCGACATCTTTACCTCTTCACTACATCCTTTCTATACTCCCATTGTAGATCTCTCCTTATAGGTTCTTCTTTGGGTTTCCCAGATACACCCTAGATAAAATAGGCAAGGGTTGCCTCTCTTTTTGGTTTTGTAAGTCTTGGAGTTCTTTTTGTGTATAGCCATTATTCTCCCAAATTCTAGTATGGTTCTTGATATTTAGGATGTGTTGTATCATTTTATCAAAATCCTTTTTTCCCTGAACGTGAACACCCATCAGCTCTAATCGGTTAAAAATTTGATCCAAGGAGAAATTAAACTGACACATGCTTTGCATATCTTCTGTCAAGTCCGTAGCCCTTTCTTCATCCTGCATATACCTTCTTAGTAGATACTTCGAAAACTGTTCCAAGGCTTTGGTTTTTTCATAGTAAAAACTATCTACGTAGCGTAAAAGCATATGTTTTGATGGTATATAATAGGGCTTCCCGTCCTTTTCCTCAAGGTAATATTCAAATTCCTTGTGTTCTAAAATAATACTACACACAAAATAGTTTTTATACACTTCAATCCATGCTTGGTCTACTTCTTTTGGCACTTTCTCCATAATTTCCTCTACATCACTTATACTGATTTTATCTTTATTTTGCATGTTATAGATCTCTTTCACTTTTCTCTTATGAACCATGCCATAAAGATTACATAAAGCGATGATGTATTGATTTAACTGATTGTCCATAAATATCTCCTTTTCTATGTTAAAAGTATTTTGAGGTGAAAAACTCATCTTTTTTTCTTCCTTGCCGATGCCTCTGACTTATAGTACTCATCGTTGATCTCCTTGTGATACCTCCTAGTAATAGATCCTCGGAATACCTCGACTCCTATACCTGTATTCTACGATGCTATGGATCTTTTTCTTTAGCCAAAGAGTGCCATGGCAAACCAATAGATGATATAGAAGATCAGTAGGATGCCAAGGATGCCCGTAAGGTTTCTAAAAAGGCGTTTTCTTCTTTGAGATTTGTACGAGAAATCTTCGTGGTCTCTTGCCTTTTCATCGGGAATTTCCATGCGATTTTTTTCTTTTCTTTGGTGCTCTTTGATTTCTACTTCTTGGCCCACACGATTGGCCACATGTCTGTTTTGATCAAATTGAAAACTCATAAGCTAAACCTCCTAGGGTAGGGGCGCTATGGAATGGGCTTTGGGTAAAGAAAACCTCACCACAGCCTCTTCTTTTAGCGGCACCGTCTCGCCAAAGTATGTGCTTCTACTGATTTTAATTATACCATGAAGGGGTTCTTCAAAGACATAACTCCATTTGGTAGCCCCTTCCCCTACGCTTTGCACCGAAGACCCTGGCAATCTCTTTTCTTCTCCTTCTTCTGTGTAATAGTAGAACCCAAAAGGGTTGGTGCCGTTTTCTTCAACGATAAAACTTAGGGCAGACATCTTTCCGATGGATACCATGTCTAATGTTAAATTGGGAATCTCTTGGACCAGCTGCTTCTTCTGGGTGTCCACTTCTACAAATCGCTGATTCTTGGGAATCAAGATGGCTTCCTCAATGACCAGCTCCACTTCTCCTTCCGAAGGAAGCTTCTCCCCACTTAGATAGAAGGAAGTTATTTCCCCGGTTGTCATGAAGTAGGAAGTGGTGAAGTCTTCCACAAGAATCTCTTTGGTCACAGCATCGCGAAGATGCCCTTTCACATGGCTGATAATTTCTTCATTTTCCTCATCTTGAGATACGGTAATATCCACCGTACGCAATCCTCTTTCCACCGCCTCCAGGGTGAAAGTATTCCCTTGGATGTCCATATGGCCTTGGATGTTTTCGATGATTCTTTTTTCCATCTTTTGTAGGTCCATATCAAAGGCAAAGGTGCCCAGATCCACTTCTTCTTCTGCCACAAAACCGTCCTTCCCTAACGTGGTGTTTTTCAGTACCTTTGCTTCAAAACTCATATGGAGTTTTTCTGGGAACTTTAAATCAAACCCTGCAGGAATGAAGCCCATGATGGATACATAGCCCTTTTCCAACGGGGGATAGAAAAACTGCTCCTCTTGGAAGGTCATGGAAAAGTCTTCTCCCGTCTTTTGGTCAGAGACCTTTAGCATCTTCACATAGAGACGATCCAGTTCTCCTGGAAGGAGATCTTCTGGAAATTGAAAATAAAGATACATTCTCTTATCTTCAGATAAGGCATACTGAAGCATCACTTCATGGGTCCCACTATCTGACACAAGGCCCAGCTCCTCCAGTTTTTCCTCATCTTGTGCACTAAAACTCATCACCGCCAAGAGATCTTTTAACACAGGTACGCTCTGAAGTCTTTTGGCAAAGACCGATTCTGTATTGGCCGTATAAAGTAGGAAACTCGCCAGCATAAACACCACCAAGAGAAGCCCCTTGGCAGATTTTCTTCTTCTATATCCCCGGTATCTTCTCATGGCTCTCTCTTCCACATCTGCTAATTCTTTAGGCGCTAAGGTTTCTGTCCTAATTTTTTCTTTCATCTCTTCCTCAAATGGATTCATGATACATTCCTCCTTCCAAAGAAATCAACTCTTCTTTCAGCAAGGCCAACGCTTTTTTCGTTCTGGTGGCCACAGTGCCTTGGGGAAGATTTAACTCTTGTGCTGTATCCTTCACTGTATAATCGCCAAAATATCTTAAAATAATCACTTCTTGAAGGTCCTCAGGCAGTTTTCCCAAGGCCTCCCTTAGGGTCATGGACACGGCTTTGGTGTCATCTACAACCTCTGGCAAAACCTCTGTCACCAAGAGCTTCTTTTGCCGCCGGAGGATGCCCCGGCACTCATTGATGAGGATGCTGGTAAGCCAAGGCTTTAGCTTCTCCTGCTCTTTTAGTTGATGGAGCTTTAAAAGCCCCAGATACACCGCTTCATCCACAGCCTCCAAGGCATCGGCTTCCTCTTTTAGGTACCCCAAAGCCAATCGATAAAGCGTACTTTTATAGTCCCTGACAAAAATCATATAAGCTTCTTTACTTAAGGTTTTTCGAAACGACCACTGCACATTCATTCCCCCCTTCACTTATTAGAGTACCATCCAAGGCATTTTTATTGCATAATTCTAAAGTTTTTTTGTTTTTTCTTTGCCACAGGTCTTTCCTTAGGCACTTTAGGTGATAAGTCATGAAAGCTGATCAAAGGAAAAGGGAACGTCCCCATTGCATAAGTAAACTCTATCCAGTTTGTTTTGGGGCAGAATAAAGATTTCAAATTTCTAGTGAGGAAAGCTTTTGCTTACCCTGGAGACTTTTTCTTTTCTCCAGGAACGCAATTTGTTATACTAAAAAAAACGTTACACCCATGAAAGGGGGACTTCCTTTGTCTTTGCCGTCTGCACTTTTTCGCACCCCTTCCTCCATGACGCCACCTGGTGGTCATCAGGAACATCCAGATCTTCCAGAAAAGCTTAGGGTACAGTACCTGCTTTTCGCAGTACTCTTCACCTTCGTCACTGGCCTTTTTTTCAACACACCTCAAGAAATCCTTGAGGGCCTTTATGCCATACACAGATCTCCCAGCATCCTTCTTTCCGACTATATGGAAGTGGGCAATATTGGGGCAGCCCTTGTGAACAGCAGTCTTTTGATGCTTCTATCCATGGCTTTAGCCAAAAGAGCGCGGGTAACTGTCAGTGGTCCTTTCATCGCCGCCATCTTCACCATCGGGGGCTTTGCCCTTTTTGGGAAGAACCTCTACAACAGTCTCCCCATCATGGCCGGGGTGCTCATTCATGCAAAGTATCGAAAAGAACCCTTTGGCAAGTTCATCTTGCCAGCACTTTTCGGCACAGCCCTTGGCCCCGTGGTGAGTCAACTCTCCTTTGGTCTGGCCCTTCCCTTGCCCCTAAGCATCCCCTTGGGGATTTTGGCAGGCCTGTTGGCTGGATTTATGTTGCCCTCTTTGGCCAATCAGTTCATCCGCTTTCATCAAGGATACAATTTGTATAACATTGGGTTTACCTCAGGCATCATCGGCATGCTTTTCATGAGCCTTGTGCGAGGTTTTGCCAAGGACAACCCTCCCACCGCCATCTTGCTCAAGGAAGAATCTTTAGGCCTTCTTCTTTATCTTCTCATGCTCTTTGGCTCCATGGTGGTCTTTGGTCTAAAAACCGGTGTCCATCACAAAGATAGTCTCTTAAAGCTCTTTCGAAGACCTGGACAACTAGTTTCAGACTTTGTGGCCTCTGATGGATTCCCTGTGACATCCCTGAACATGGGCCTCCTTGGTCTTCTCACCACAGGATATGTTTTTCTTGTGGGTGGATCCTTAAATGGCCCCATCATCGGAGGCATCTTCACCGTGGTGGGCTTTGGCGCCTTCGGAAAACACGTGAAAAATGTCCTCCCCATCATGGTGGGGATTCTTTTGGCCAATGCAGTATTCCAATGGGAAGTCTCTTCCATAGGCTCTCTCCTGGCCGCGCTGTTTGCCACCACCCTAGCCCCCATCGCCGGTGCCTATGGCATCATCCCTGGACTTTTGGCTGGGTTTCTTCATATGGCCGTGGTGATGAATGTGGGCTATCTCCATGGGGGCATGAACCTCTATAACAATGGTTTTTCTGGCGGCTTTGTGGCAGCCATTTTGGTCCCGGTACTGGACTCACTAAATGTTGGTGCACGTAAATGGGAGGAGGGAAAGTAAATGCAAAATAAAATGCGTTCTGTAAAAATCCTAGAAGAAGTCCTTGGTTACTTTTTACACCATGAAGTGGAAGAACTAGACATCTCTTTCCTGGCTAATGAAAAGGAAATGGACATCACGGTGAAAGGACATATAAACGAAGCGCCAAAGGATCTAGACAGACTTCATAAAATGCTCAACGAACCCCGTAAACCAGAATATGATGAATACTACTGGAGTCTTCTTGGTGCCTCTGGCAAAAGGCAAGAATTTCAGCTCCTGGGCTCTTTGGTGGATGCAGGGAAAGCCCATTTTCAGGATGGCCTTCTCACGGTACGTATCACCAGAACCTATTAGCAGAAAAGGCAAGCGCAAAGCGCTTGCCTTTTCTCATCCAGAACTTACCATTTATAAGGCTCTGTAAGGGTTTCACTCACCTTAAAAAGTTCTCTGGCCAACATGATGTTTTGGCCCCGCTCTGAAGGGGCCACAGCTTTCCTCTTAAAGAAATATTGCCCAGAAACCCCTTCCACCTCTCTACTGGTAGCCAGATATACTGCTGTTCTTGCCCCTTCTTCTGGGGTGAGAAAAAAGAGCCCTAAGAACTTCAAAAGACCTTGCCCAAAGCCTGTTTTTCTGTCCACGCCCATTTGGGTCCCCACAGCCCCTGGATGACAAGCATTCACCGTAATCCCAAGGCCTAGGAGTTTCTCCGCCAAGGCTTTGGTGAAAAGAACGTTGGCAAGCTTGGACTGCCCATAAGCTTTAAAGGGACGATAACCCTTTTGGAAGGACAAATCTTCGAAATGAATCTTCCCCCATTTGTGGGCGCCAGAAGACACATTAATGATGCGGCTACCCGAGGCCATGTAGGGCAACAGTACTTTGGTCAATAAAAAATGCCCCAAATGATTCACTCCGAACTGAAGCTCATGTCCCTCTTTGGTTTCTTCTCTCTTTAAGGTGATGACCCCCGCATTGTTTAGGAGCACATCCAGAGTATCGTTTTTCTCCTTAAAAAAAGCATCCACCCCTTTGATGGATTCTGGGTCCGCAAGATCGCATAAAAGAAGCTCCACACTTCGACCTGGTACTTTTTCTAGATCTTTCATCGCCGCTTCCCCCTTTTCCCTACTTCTAGCCAGAAGTAGCACATGAAAGCCTTGGTCCGCCAGAGCCGCGCAGGAAGCTTTTCCCATGCCTGAATTGCCACCGGTGACCAAGGCCACCTTCTTTTTTCTCTCCATCTTGCCATCCCCCCTTTTTCTTTCTATTTTATCATGAAAAAAGCCTTGAAAAGATCTCTTTATAGATTAGCCGAGAACACTCGTGACTTCAGTCATGAGATGAATCGGCTTCGGGCGAGGGGTGCCTTTTGACATGTTAATTGTCCGACATATGTTAATTTGTTGATTGGCAATAACGCTA
>Ga0194138_10000247_pt1 | contig 26244 bp, 27 predicted proteins | sample TARM_MetaG_T2_14_FD_134022 | JGI IMG/M metagenome (GOLD analysis project Ga0194138, IMG submission 134022) | Freshwater microbial communities from Pennsylvania, USA, analyzing microbe dynamics in response to fracking - TARM_MetaG_T2_14 (version 2) | ecosystem: Environmental > Aquatic >...
AATTTGGGGTTCTTTTCTTTTATTATTTTCGTCACCCAGTGGGTGACAGTTGATATTGTATCAAATCATTGAATTTCAATGGTTTGAAGAGAAACAATCTAAATTGCTGAATAATCCAGGTTAATTATACGGGAAGAACTTTGGGAATGAAACAGCTAGCACAAACTCGCAAACGGTATCATGAAGAAGAAAAGACATCCTTTTAAAGATAAAAAAATAGGGGTTCCTCTAGGGTTTTATTAGTAAACCATTACATAATCAGGGGAAGTTGTGAAAGGTTCATAATTCGTGTGCTTACAACGGGTTTTCAATATACAAATGCCCAATCCGTTGCTATGATAAAATCGTATGAACATGAAGTAGGATATTTAAAAATCGGGGGGTAGAAATGAAAAGTACGTACTTAAAAGACCAAGACAATGAAATCTTTACACTCATTGAAAAAGAGGAAGAAAGACAAGAATTTAATATTGAGCTCATCGCTTCAGAGAACTTCACGTCTAAAGCAGTGATGGAAGCTATGGGTACAGCACTAACCAACAAGTATGCGGAAGGGTATCCCAATAAGCGCTACTATGGTGGTTGTCACGTGGTTGATGAAATTGAGACTATAGCCATTGAGAGAATGAAAACACTCTTTGGAGCGGATCATGCCAATGTTCAGCCTCATTCTGGAAGCCAAGCCAATATGGCAGTCTACATGGCGGTATTAGCCCCTGGAGATAAGATCCTAGGGATGGACTTGTCTCATGGTGGACACTTAACCCATGGTAGTCCAGTGAACTTCTCTGGAAAGCTATATTCTTTTGTGTCCTATGGTGTAGACCGTAAAACAGAAACCATTGATTATGAGGCTCTAAGAGATATGGCCATACAAGAACAGCCCAAGATGATTGTGGCAGGCGCATCTGCTTACCCAAGAGCCATTGATTTTGAAAAGATTGAAAAGATTGCGAGAGAAGTGGGGGCATACTTCATGGTGGATATGGCCCATATTGCAGGGCTCATCGCTTCTGGGCATCACATGAATCCAGTGCCTTATGCAGACTTCGTCACCACTACCACTCACAAGACACTAAGAGGTCCAAGGGGAGGCGCAATTCTTTGTAAAGAAGAGTTTGCCAAAGCTGTGGACAAATCCGTCTTCCCAGGGATGCAAGGAGGTCCTTTGGAGCACGTCATTGCAGCCAAGGCAGTATGCTTTAAGGAAGCTATGACCGAGGACTTTAAAGCATATATGGATCAAGTACTCAAAAACACCAAGACTTTGGCAGAAGAGCTTACGAGTAGAGGCTTCAGACTCGTCTCTGGAGGCACAGATAATCATTTGGTGCTGGTGGACCTAAACAACAAAGATATCACTGGGAAGGACGCTGAGAAGCTCTTAGACACCATAGGAATCACTACCAACAAAAATACCATTCCTTTCGAAACCAGAAGTCCTTTCGTCACTTCCGGTTTAAGAATGGGCTGTGCTGCGGTGACCACCCGTGGTTTTAAGGAAGAAGAGATTCGCCAAATGGTTGAATTCATCGACTATGCCATCAGCCATCGGGAAGAAGATCTCAGTGCTCTGCGCAAAAAAGTAGCAGACCTTTGTAAAAAGCATCCACTGTACTAAATTCTTGACAAATTAAATTGCATACGAGCAAAAAGCCTGAAATCCTTGTGTTTTGGGCTTTTTCACTTTTGTAACGAAGAAGTTTTTCCGAAGAAATGCTTTTCTGATGTTGACGAACCCCAGCGAAGGGGTTAAAATGGAAAACAGGTAATATCAGATAAAAATGCTCAGAATTGAAGGAGAGTTAGAATGTCAGAAATGTTAAGAATAACTGGTCTTAAAAGCCAAGTTAACGAAAAAGAAATCCTAAAAGGTCTTGACCTAGTCGTCAACAAGGGAGAAGTACATGTGATCATGGGACCCAATGGCGCTGGTAAATCAACCCTAGCAAATGTCATCATGGGAAGTCCTAAGTATGAAGTGACTGAAGGAAACATCCTCTTTGAGAATGAGGACATCACCGAAGACGCTGTGGATGAAAGAGCTAAGAAGGGAATCTTCTTATCTTTCCAAGCCCCTCAAGAAATCCCTGGAATTACCGTAGAGAACTTTTTGCGGGCCGCTAAATCCCAGATTACTGGGGAAAATGTCAAGGCTATTCAGTTTAAGAAAGAACTCAAAGAAAAGATGAATGAATTAGACATCGATCGTTCCTATGCTGAGAGATATCTCAATATGGGATATTCCGGTGGAGAAAAGAAGAAGAATGAGATTCTTCAGATGAGAATTTTAAACCCTAAGCTGGCCATCTTAGATGAAACAGATTCAGGTCTAGACGTGGATGCTGTAAAGGTTGTGTCCAAGGGTGTCATAGATTTTAAGAGTGCAGACAATGCCATTGTCATCATTACACATCACAACAATATTCTGGATTACCTAAACCCCGATGTGGTTCACGTTATGGTAGATGGAAAGATCGTAGAGACTGGAGATATGTCCCTGGCACAAGAAATCAACAAAAATGGATATATCAAGTACAGGGAAGCGAAAGGTGAAACAGAATGGAAAAAAGAAATAAAACTTATATAGAGGATTTAGACAGAGGCGTATACGACATTAAGAATGAATTTAATTACGACTATAAGTCTCAATCTGGACTCACAGAAGACATCATTCGTGAGATTTCTGCAAAGAAAAATGAACCAGAATGGATGCTGAATTATAGATTAGAATCTTTAAAAATTTATCATCAGCTAGATGTACCTACATGGGCACCGGATATTTCTGATTTAGACATCGATAATATCGTGACCTATGTGAAACCAAAGACCAACTTAAACAACTCTTGGGAAGATGTCCCTCAGGACATTAAGGACACCTTTGAGCGTCTGGGGATTCCAGAAGCAGAAAGAAAGTCTTTGGCAGGTGTTGGCGCTCAGTATGACTCTGAAGTGGTTTATCACTCCATCAAAGAAGAATTGGTGAAGCAAGGGGTGGTGTACACAGACATCGAAACAGCGTTGAAAGAATATGAGCCCATCGTAAAGGAATACTTCATGAAGCTCATTCCCAATACAGACCATAAGTTTGCAGCCCTTCATGGCGCAGTGTGGTCTGGTGGATCCTTTGTGTATGTACCAGAAGGGGTGAAGCTTGATATCCCGTTGCAGTCTTACTTTAGACTCAATGCACCAGGGGCAGGTCAGTTTGAACATACCCTGATCATCGTGGAAAAGGGTGCTTATTGCCACTTCATCGAAGGATGTTCTGCACCAAAGTACTCCGTGAACAATCTTCATGCGGGTGCCGTGGAGCTTTACGTAAAAGAAGGCGCTACCTTAAGATACTCTACCATTGAGAACTGGTCTAAGAATATGTATAATTTGAACACCAAGAGATCTGTGGTGGACAAAGATGGTACCATTGAATGGGTTTCTGGGTCCTTTGGATCCAAGGTGTCCATGCTGTATCCCATGAGTATTCTTCGTGGCGAAAGAGCCCGGGCAGAATTCACAGGGGTAACTTTTGCAGGAAAAGGACAACTTCTGGATACCGGGTCTAAGGTGGTTCATGCAGCACCTTATACCACATCCACCGTAAATTCCAAGTCCATTTCAAAATCTGGTGGCCAAGCCATCTATAGAGGACTATTACGTATTGCCCCCAATGCCCATGGGTCCAAGTCCACTGTAACTTGTGAATCTCTCATGCTGGATAGTGAATCTCGATCAGATACCATTCCAGTCATTGACATCGGCAACGATGATGTGGATCTAGGCCATGAAGCAAAAATTGGTAGAATCTCAGAGGAAGCCATTTTCTATCTCATGACTCGGGGGATTTCTGAAGAAGAAGCCAAGGCCATGATTGTACGTGGATTCGTTGAGCCTATTTCCAAGGAACTTCCTTTGGAATATGCTGTAGAGATGAACAATTTGATCACGCTAGAACTTGAAGGAACCATAGGATAGAGGTGGAATGATGAGCGCAATGAAAGAAACTTTTAACGTCTTACCCAGGCTGTCTTTCAGATGGGTAAAGGCCAATGAGCTGCTTCTAAATTCCATGGAAGTGGCCTTAGATAAGACATACAAGACCCATGAACTACAAGGAGAAGGCTATCAAGCTCTTCAGAAAGAAGATCTGCCCTTATCTTCAGAGTTTAAGGGTGTCAATGAACAGATGGTAGCCATGGCTGAAGAGCATCATAATACAGGGCTCTATATCCATGTGGGAGAAAATGAGGAAAAAGAAATCCATGTGACCCATGTGCTAGATGCTCACAATAGTGTTCTTATTGAAAAGAATGTCATCGTATTGGAAAAGGGTGCCAAGATGAATCTCATCATGGATTATTCTTCCGATGAGACTGAAACCTTCTCCAACATTTTAAACAAGATCAAAGTGTCAGAAGGGGCAGAGCTGAACCTTATTAAGATTCAGCGCCTAAATTCGTTCTCAAGACATTTAGAATCTAGATTTTCCACCGTGGAGGCTTCTGGAAAGGTCAATTACATTTCCGTGGAGCTGGGTGGCAAAGAAGCTGTGGTGAACTATATGACAGACCTGAAGGGTGATGAATCCGAAGGTCATGTGAAGAGTGTGTACCTAGGCTTTGGAGAAAGAGTCATCGACCTTTCCCATCACATGAATCATTTTGGTAAGAGAACCAATTCGGACATGATCTTTAAGGGCGCCTTGAAGGACAAATCCAAGAAAGCCTTTAGAGGAACCTTAGACTTTAAGAACGGGTCAACCCATTCTGAAGGAAATGAAGAAGAATTTACCATCCTATTAAGCCCCAAGGTGAAATCCTACGCCATTCCTCTCTTACTATGTAGAGAAGATGACGTCATTGGGAATCACGCAGCATCCAATGGACAAATTGATGAAGAAAAGTTATTCTATATTATGTCTAGAGGTATGAGTGAATCGGAAGCCAAGAAGATTATTATTGAGTCTCACATTAGACCCATCATTGATCTTATTCCGGTGGAGTCCATCAAGGACATCATTCTCGCCGCGGTAGAAAAAGAATTGACAGGTGAGTAAATTGAAAAATTATAGAGAAGATTTCCCCATCCTGGATCTCCATGTGAAAGGAAAGAAAATCATCTATTTAGACAGTGCAGCCACTTCTCAAAGACCCCGGGCGGTTTTAGAGGCGGTAGAGAAATATGTACAAGAGGAGAATGGGAATCCCCACCGGGGTTCCCATACCTTGAGTTTACGAGCCACAGAGGCTTTTGATGCCGCTAGGTTAAAGGTTCAAAAGTTCATTGGGGCAAAGTCCACCAAGGAAATCATCTTTACCAAAAATGCCACGGAGGCCATAAACCTCGTGGCTTACAGTTATGCACTGGATTATTTAACCAAAGAAGATCAGATTGTCATCACCATTGCAGAGCATCATGCAAACCTTGTGACCTGGCAACAGATCGCTAGAAAAACCGGTGCCAAGCTGGTCTATATGTATGTGGATGACCAGGGAAGACTCCCTTTAAAAGAGCTGGAAAAAATTAATGAGCGAACAAAGCTTGTGGCTTGTACCCATATGTCTAATGTACTTGGCAGCATATTTCCAGTGTCTGAAGTCATCAAAAAAGCCCATGAAGTGGGGGCTAAGGTACTCATTGATGGCGCTCAAGCAGTACCTCATATGCCTGTGAACGTGGACGAGATGGATTGTGACTTCTACGTATTTTCAGGACATAAGATGTACAGCCTCATGGGTGTGGGTGTACTCTACGGGAAAGAAGAAATTCTTGAGAAGATGCAGCCATTCTTATATGGGGGAGACATGATCGAATATGTTTATGAACAAGAAACCTCTTTCAATGAGCTGCCTTATAAGTTTGAAGCAGGTACCCAAGGGGTGGAAAGTATTGTGTCCTTGGGCGCAGCCATAGATTACCTTCATCAAGTGGGTTTTCAAAACATCCATGAACGGGAGATGGCGCTTACAAAGTATGCTTTAGAGGAGCTCTCAAAGCTTTCATACATCCATATTGTAGGGCCTACAGATCTCACAAATCGTGGAGCGGTGATCAGTTTCACCGTGGAAGGGGTACATCCCCATGATGTGTCTATGATTTTAGACCATTACGGCGTGGGTGTTCGTGCAGGACATCACTGTGCACAACCGCTTTTACGATATTTAGATGTTCACGCATGTTCTAGAGCAAGCTTTGCTTTCTATAACACCAAAGAAGAAGTGGATGCCTTGGTGATAAACCTAGATGAAGTCAGGAGGGTCATGGGCTATGGAACTAAGTAGTTTGTATACGCAAGTGATTTTGGATCACAACAAAGAGACGAAAAATAGACGGGAGATTCTTGGGCACACCCATAAAGAGCGTGGCCATAATCCCAGCTGTGGAGATGACATCACCATTGAAGCCAAAATTGAAGATGGTATCATCAAAGACTTGGCCTACCATGGCCATGGATGCTCCATCAGTCAAGCTTCTGCGTCTATGATGACAGATCTTTTAACAGGAAAGACCGTGGAAGAAGCCTTGGCGTTGGTGGAAATCTTTTTATCTATGATCAAAAGAGAAATTGATGACATAGACTATTTAGAAGAGGTGCTAGATGAAGCCTCCATTCTACAAGGGATTTCCAATTTACCGGCGCGTGTAAAATGTGCAGTACTTGCATGGCACACGCTGAAAGAAGCCATCGCGAAAAATCAGTAAAGAGGTGCCAGCCCCAAAGGGGCTGGCATTTTTCAGTGGCTTTGAAAAGGGTTTGTGAAAAACCTCAACAATTGTAGATATTTTATTAAATATAGTAAATTTTATGCAATTGATTGGGAGATGGGGTATAATGGGGATAGAATTGAAAAAGTGGAGGTCATTTTATGGCAGTAGAATTTATTCGTTATTTAGACAAGAGTATAAAGTATTTACATCGTCAAGGTGCTTTTTTGACGGTGAAAAAAGGGGAAGAAGTCAATGTGAGTACCATTAGTTGGGGCAACATTGGATTTGAATGGGGACGCCCTGTATTCACCATTTTGGTGCGAAACTCTAGACACAACCATAGCCTTCTCCAAGACAATACAGAGTTCACCGTATCCATTCCCACCACCTCAACCATGAAAAAAGCATTGAATACCGTGGGGAGTGTTTCAGGTAGAGATACAAATAAATGGACCTTGGCAGGGATCACCCAGCATCAGGCCAAAACCATGGATACACCTGTGGTGAAAGAAGCCAATATTTTTTATGAGTGTAAGATCATATATAACCATAAAGTGGACCCCAAAATGTTAAAGGGAGACGTGGATGTCACCAGCTACATGGATGGAGATTATCACGAAATCTTTTATGGAGAGATTGTGACTTCTTATACCAAAGATGATTTATAAAGATTAAAAAGGATGTTTGACGAAATGATTGTTGATACACATATGCATACGGAGTTTTCTTTTGACTCCAGTGAAAAGATAGAACGAATGCTGGAAAAAGCAAAAGAGCTCCACATGGGCATCACCACCACAGAGCATAAGGACTTAAATTATGAGGAAGTGGGGGGATTTCCCATTGATTTTGATGTAGACCATTATTTTAAAACCTACGAAAAATATCGTAGTGATACGTATTTCATGGGCATTGAATTGGGGCTAGACCGGAACTATACCAAGGAACTGGAGCATCTTACCTCCCAGTACCCCTTTGATATGGTCATTGGCTCCCTCCATACCATGAAAGGCTTCAATCTTTCCTCTAGAAAGTATTTGGCAAAGATGGAAGAAGAAGTTTTTTACAAAGAGTATTTGCACTATGCCAAAGAAATGGTAGAGGAACATCCATTCATCGATGCATTGGCACACTTTGATTATCCTACCCGATATTCCCCTTATAGGGAGATGCGCTATGAGGCGTATCAAGAAGATTTTGATGGACTTTTTCAGGCCATGGTGAAGCACCAAGTGACCTTAGAGCTGAATCTCAAACGGCCACTCCAAGGAGAGTTATATCATGCTTTCAAGAGTGTCTATGGTGGCTATAAAAGCCAAGGGGGGCAGTTTGTAACCCTGGCATCAGATGCCCACGTGGCAGAAGATATTGGGCGAAATTTTCATGAAGCCAAGAGTCTTTTGGATGAACTGGGCTTAGAAATCTGTTATTATAGGAACAGAGAAAGAATTTGCCAAGGATCCTCTTTGGTATAAATGAAGAAGGTGAAACCCATGAAAGAAAGCAAAATTGTATTAAACGATCTCTTGGTGAATCTCTTCCATGATATTCTTGAAATTGAGGAAAAAGCTTTAAGAGATCACGGAAGCGACTTGACCATCACGGAGATCCATACCATCGATGCCATTGGGGATGAACGGCCAAGAACCATGTCTGAAGTGGCCAGGGACTTAAACATCACCATGGGAACCTTAACCACTGCAGCAGATAAGCTCATCAAGAAAGGCTATGTGCTGAGAAAACGCACAGAAGAAGACAAACGTGTGGTATTGGTGGAGCTGACGCCAAAGGGCAGAGAAGCAAAGATTATGCATGATGCTTTTCATCAGGACATGATCAAAAGTATCACAGACACCTTAACAGAAGAAGAAGAAAGCGTGCTTATAGAGAGCTTAAAGAAACTCATGGGTTTCTTTGGAGAGAAATACGCACTGAAAAAGAACCAATAGAAAAGTGAACAGAAGGTGGGGAAAAGCATGCTTTTCCCTATTGTTATAGGGAGGATTTATAATTTGGAAATCATATTTGTACGTCATGGAGAATCAGAAGCGAATGTATTAGAACTCATGTATGGAAGCAGCGACTATTTATTGACTAGCCGGGGTAAGAGCCAGGCAAAAAAAGCAGGAGAAATTCTTCGAGGCATGAACTATGAACCTATAGCCATCTATGTGTCGTCTTTAACAAGAACCCATGAGACCTTAACCCATATGGGGTATGCGGTGGAAGAAGCCAAAAAAGATCAGCGTTTAGACGAGCGCCACTTAGGGGATTTAGAAGGTCTTGATTATCGTGTTCTCCATAAAGAGCAGCCTCATTTGTTTAAAGAATGGAATGAAAACTGGCTAGAGTATAAACCCGGTGGAGGAGAAACCCATGTGGCTTTTCAAATGAGAATTCGTTCCTTCCTGAAGGATCTTGAGAAGAACCACACAAAGGAAGATCGGGTTCTTGTGGTTTGTCATGGGGGAACCATGAAGACCATCTTTGCAGAGATTTTTCAGCATCACGAGAACTATTTCTTCAACCTAGAAGTCTACAACTGTTCCCTCATGCGCTTTAAGCAAGGTCAAAAGGGGCTAGTATTAGATGCTTTGTATAACATAGACGACTGGTGTACAGGGGAGGAGGAATCTTGGACATCCAAAAGCTAAAAAAGACTCTTTTTCAAGAAAGTGCTTTTTCCATTTGCCTCACCTTATCCCCGAGATCCCTAGAAGAACTTCAGGAGCACCTTTTTGTCCTACCTTGGGATCAAGTGGACCTTTTGGAGTGGCGCGGAGATTACATGGAAGATCCAAGGATCCAGGTTTTTCAAGAAGGATTTCGCAAGATCAACGAAGCCTCGGGGCATCGCCCTTTGATCTTTACCCTCCGTGCAAAAGAAGAGGGAGGCCAAGGGGGCTTTAGGGATGAAGCGCTGCTTCAGGTAAGACAAGCCTTGGTAAAGGAAAAAGATTTTTTCATCCTGGACATGGAAAGTAGCTACTTTCTATCTGGACATCCCATGGCTTTTGCCTATCATAGGCTGCTAGAGGACGCAAAAAAAAGAGGTCATGGGGTGCTTCTTTCCTATCATAATTTTACAGAAACCCCCGCTGATGAAGTTCTTTTGGAGATTCTTAGGAAGCAGCAAAAACTAGGAGGCGATCTTTTAAAAGTAGCCGTTCTGGCTGAAAAAACAGAGGATGTGGAGAGGCTCATGGCTCTTTCCCATGCAGCATCAAGGAAGCTTAAACAACCCATCATCGCCATTTCCATGGGGGAGAAAGGGATGGTGTCACGGTATGATGCTAAAAAATCTGCCAGCTGCATGACCTATGTGGGGCTCACGGAAGAGGTGGCACCAGGGCAGCTTTCTTTGGCAGAGTTAAGAGAAAAACTAGGCAGAAAGTAAGAGAAAAGGGGCGGATGCGACTTGTTAAAACATCAAGAAATCATCGAACAAATGACCTTGAAGGAAAAAATAGCCTTGACATCTGGGCAGGATAGTTGGCGGCTACAAGACTTTCCAGAGCGAAAGATTCCAAAAATCACCCTCAGTGATGGGCCTCACGGATTAAGACATCAAGAAGAGGGACAAGACCACTTGGGCATCAATGAGAGCAACCTGTCCACAGCTTTTCCGCCTGCGTGCCTCACGGCAGCCTCCTTTGACAAGGAGCTACTCTTCATCATGGGGCAAGCCATTGGTTATGAAGCCCTTTGTCAAAATGTACAAGTGGTCTTGGGGCCAGGAGTTAATCTAAAAAGGAACCCGCTGTGTGGACGTAACTTTGAGTATTTTTCAGAGGATCCTGTGGTGGCAGCGACTTTGTCCTTGGCCTTTATTGAAGGGGTGCAGTCCATGGGTGTGGGGACAAGTTTGAAACATTTTGCCTTGAACAATCAAGAAACCAATCGGATGAAATCTGATAGTGTTGTGGATAGGAAAGCCGTCTATGATCTCTATTTGAAAGCCTTTGAAAAACCTATTTTAGAGGGGAAACCTTATACTGTCATGGGATCCTATAATTTGGTGGATGGCGTCTATGCCAGTGAAGAGCCTTGGCTCATAGGTGAAGTCTTAAGGAAAGAATTTGACTTTCAAGGGGTGCTCATGACAGATTGGGGGGCCATGAATGACAAGAAAGCTTCCTTTATCGCGGGATTAGATCTGGAAATGCCTGGGGGTGCAGGGTATTTTGACGAAGATTTGGAAAAAAGCATCCTGGAAGGAACCTTTGAAGAAGCATTGCTTGACAAAGCCTGTGATCGGATTCTAGAACTCATCATGAAGACCACGAAAAATAGGCAAGAGCAGATGAAGGTCCTAGGTCCCTTAACAAAAGACTCCGTGGATATTAAAAAGCATCATGAACTGGCTAGAAGTATTGCTGAGGAGTCCATGGTTTTGCTCAAAAATGAAGGAGAGATTCTGCCCATAGAGCCAAAGGCATGGCCAAAGATCCATCTCATCGGGGCTCTGGCCAAAGAACCGCGTTATCAAGGTGCTGGCAGTTCCCATATTCGTCCCTATAGGGTGTCTTCACTGAAAGAAGCCTTGGCAGAAGAAGGTGTGGAAGTGACCTATCACGAGGGATATCTGTTGTCTGGGGATGAAGCCTTTGTAGAAGAAGCGTGCCTAGAAGAAGTGGGGGCAGAGGACCTGGTGATCCTAGCTGTAGGCCTTCCGGAGTCTTACGAGTCCGAAGGATTTGACCGAAAACACATGAAGCTACCACCGGGTCAAAATGCCTTGGTTCATGCCTTGGCCAACAGAAACCAATCCATGGTGGTGGTGCTCTATGGCGGTTCACCCACAGAGCTTCCCTGGGTTTCTAAGGTCCAAGGATTGTTAAACGCCTATTTACCAGGACAAGCTGGTGGAGAAGCCGTGAAGAATGTCCTTCTAGGTAAAGTGAACCCTTCAGGAAAATTAGCAGAGACCTATCCCCTGGACTATAAAGACGTGGTGTCTTCTTCCTACTATGGGAAAGATCCCTATGATGCTTGGTATTTAGAGGGTCTTTATATGGGGTATCGGTATTTTGATAAAGCAGAAAAACCCGTACGATTTCCCTTTGGTTTTGGTCTTTCCTATACCACCTTTTCTTATGGCCCAGTGCACCTTGAAGAGCATAAAGAACAAGAGCGCTATGAAATCACCCTATCCATTAAAAATACCGGCAACAAAGCAGGCAAAGAAGTGGTGCAGCTTTATGGCGGCTATGAAAAAATCAAAGGCTATCATGTGAAGAAAAGTCTTTTAGATTTTGCAAAAGTCTCCTTGGCTCCATCTGAAGAAAAAGAAGTGCGTTTTCTAGTGCCCAAGAGAGCGCTAGAAGAATACGACCGACACTATGGGCAAAGGGTGCTCTACGAGGGAGGCTATGTCTTTTCTGTGGGGAGCTCTTCAAAAAGTCTCCATGGAGAGGTGCGGGTTTCTTTGGTCGGAGTACAGCCCATCGTTAAAGTGCTCTCGCCTTTCTATGATCGAGGAGAAGGGGTTCCTTCGGAAGAAGATTTTCTGAAGCTTTTGGGAGAGCCTGTGGTAAAGAAACTGGTCACAAAACCCTATACCATAGACCATACCTTGGGGGAAATGAAAGAAGAGCCACAGATGCGCTATATTCTAAAGAAGCTCACCAATACCCTAAAAAGGGCAACTGGCGTTACCGATGTAAATGATCCAGCCTATTTGGCTGTGGAAGCCATGTTTATGCAAACGCCAGTGAAGCGATTGACCCTTTTGGCGCCAGACAAAATGCCCAAACACTTAGGAGAAACCTTGGTGGATGTGGCCAATGGAGAGTATTTGAAGGCAGCGGCCAAGGCTGTGAAAAGAAGAGAGAAGCGTTAAAAAGCGCGTAAAAAAAAGATGCGGTGGCAATGCACCGCATCTTTTTTATTCCAGGGGCTCTTTTTCTATAGCCGCTGGTTCTTCATGGTCCTTTTGGAAAGATTTGGCCTCTCTAGCCAGTTCCAGTGCTTTTCTACGGGCTTCTTTAGCCTGTTCTTTTTTCTTCTTTTGGGCATCTAGATTGGGTTTGTAGACCAGATAAAGCCCAGAGACGGCGCCCACATAAATGAGCAATCCAGCCAGAAGGGCTACATAAAATTTTGTTTCCATAATCATCACCTTACCTGGCTTCATTATAGCATTTTAAGTGGATGAGGGAGAAGTTTCTTTCTAAAATCTGTTATAATGACCAGTAGGATGGTGATGATTATGGAGCCTTTGGCTAGTCTTATGCGCCCCAAAACCCTACAGGAAGTGCTGGGGCAAACCCACCTCATTGGGGAAGGAAAATTATTAACGAGCATGGTGTCTAGTGGTACATTGATGAATATGATTTTTTATGGTCCTCCTGGAGTGGGAAAAACCACAGTGGCAAGGCTACTGGCAGATTTGACAGATCGAAAATTTATCAGCTTAAATGCATCCACAGATTCTTTGAAAGATGTGAAAAATGCATTGGAAGAAGTGAATATGTTCATGGGCCAAAAAGGTCTTCTACTCTACATTGATGAGCTTCATCTTTTCAATCGCCGAAATCAACAGGTCCTCTTGGATTATATGGAAAGTGGACGCATCGTCCTGGTGGGATCCACCACAGAAAACCCGCATTTTGCGGTATTTAAAGCGCTGCTTAGTAGGGCCATTGTGGTGGAATTTAAGCCCCTTGGCTTTCAAGAGGTCCTAGAGGGCCTTCATGGTGCCATTGCCTACTACAAAGAGGCACAGGAACTGGAGGCGGTGCACATAGAGGAAAGTACCTTAAGGGCATTAACCAGTCTTGCAGGGGGAGATCTTCGGAAAGCGCTGAATAATTTAGAGCTTCTTTTCATCGCCAAGAAACGTACCAATCAAAAGGTGTTGGACATCACCCCAGAGGATGCGGAAAATATCTTGCAACGAAAAATCATGAACTTTGATGTGGATGGTGATGAGCACTATGATCTTTTGAGTGCTTTTCAAAAGTCCATTCGTGGCAGCGATGCCGATGCTTCGCTTTTGTATTTGGCCATGCTCCTAAAAGGGGGCGACTTAATCTCCGTGAATCGGAGATTACTGGTCATTGCGGCCGAAGACATTGGTCTGGCCAATCCATCGGCCATGTCGTTGGTGAAAGCCTGCACCGATGCAGCTTTAGTCCTTGGGCTACCAGAAGGTAGAATTCCTTTGGCTGAGGCGGTGATCTACCTTGCCACCTCGCCAAAGTCCAACTCCGTGGTCACGGCCATAGGCAAGGCCAACAGGGCCTTGGAGGCGGCATCCTCATTAGAAATCCCACTACATCTTAGAGACGGGCATTATGAAGGGGCGAAATCTCTGGGACGCATGCAAAAGTATTTGTACCCTCATGATTATAAAGATCATTATGTGGCACAAGACTATATGCCTAAGTCCATGGCCAAGGAGAAGTTTTACGAACCTCAAGAGAACAAATATGAAGAGCAGCTGCGCCTTTATTGGCAAAAAGTCAAAGGGGACAGATAAGTCCTTTTAAAAGTTGACACTTTTACTCGGAATTGATACAATTTATGGATGAAATGCCTTGGAGGTGTAGAATTGAAATTATCAACGAAAGGAAGATATGGTGTCAAAGCCATGATGGATTTAGCAGTGCATTATGGAACTCAACCAATCTCCATTAAAAGTATCTCAGAACGTCAAGGAATCTCTGAATACTACTTAGAGCAGCTTTTTGCCCCCTTAAGACGTGCAAAGCTGGTGAAAAGTGTACGGGGTGCCCAGGGGGGATACATCCTAAATAGGCTCCCAAAAGAAATCACCATTTTAGAGATCATGGATGTGCTGGAAGGACCTGTGGAGATTTCAGATTGCTTGGAAACGGATGAATGTGACTATCTTGATATGTGTGCCACGAGAGTATTATGGCAAAAAATTAAAGATTCCATCAACTCTGTCATGGCAGGCATTACCCTTCAAGATATGCTAAATGATTATAAATCCCTACAAGCCACACCAATTACAGAGGGGATCTTCGTACATGAGTAAATACATCTATTTAGACAATGCAGCCACCACAAAGATGGATGATCGGGTTTTCGAGGCCATGAAGCCGTACTTTTTAGAGGTTTATGGCAATCCTTCCTCTGTGTATTCCATAGCGAGAGAAGGAAAGTCTGCCATGAAAAGAACCAGAGATGTGGCGGCCAAGCTTCTTGGTGCCAAAGCTAAGGATATTTACTTTACCTCTGGAGGTACTGAGGCGGTGAACTGGGCCTTGAAAGGAGTGCTGTATGGGCATAAAGACCAGGGCAATCATGTGATTTCCGTCGTAACGGAGCACCATGCCAGTTTACACACCTTGGCGTTTTTAGAGAAACAAGGCTTTGAGGTGACGTACTTAACTGTGGATGAAGAAGGCCAAATCGATCTTGGTGCGTTGAAACAAGCCATGAGAAAAGAAACAGTTCTTGTGAGCGTTATGGCGGCCAATAATGAAATTGGAACGTTGATGCCCCTAAAGGACATTGGCACCCTTTGTCAGGAACACGGGGTGTATTTCCACACAGATGCTGTGCAAGCTCTGGGGGCCATGGACATTGACGTGGAAGAGATGCACATTGATTTTCTCTCAGCCTCTGCCCATAAGTTTCATGGGCCTAAAGGGGTGGGTTTTCTATATGCCAGAAGTGGCATTGTCATTGAAAACCATCTTCATGGTGGGAATCAAGAACGGGGAAGACGCTCAGGCACCGAAAATGTGGCAGGCATCGCAGGCATGGGGAAGGCGCTAGCCATACTCCAGGAAGAGAAAGAGAAGAAAAATGAAATCCTAAGGCATCTAAGGGCACTTTTATACCAGGAGCTGAAAGAGTTGCCGGGCATGCGTTTAAACGGCCCGAAGCTAGAGCGTCGTCTCCAAAACAACTTAAATGTCTCTTTTCAAGGGGTGGATGGAGAAGGGCTTCTCATGAACTTAGATCTTCTAGGGATTTTGGCCTCCTCTGGTAGTGCCTGCACTTCTGGTGCCATCGATGAATCTCATGTGCTCTTGGCCATTGGGGTACCTAAAGACTATATCCGTGGTAGCCTTCGGTTAACCTTGTCTAAATACAATACAGAAGAAGAAGTGAAAGAAGCGGGGAGACTTATCAAAGAAACAGTCCTGAGGTTACGTACAATGAATCGAGCCTAAAGGCAACAGTATGTGTGATGTTAGAGTGAAGAAATAAAGGTGAAGAAAAACATGAAGAAAAGAGTAGTACTGGGTATGTCTGGTGGCGTAGATTCTGCCGTTGCGGCATACCTTTTAAGAGAACAAGGTTATGAAGTCATCGGGGTTACGATGCAAGTATGGCAAGATGACAATGGATTTAAAGAAAGAGAAGGTGGATGCTGCTCTTTATCAGCCGTGGATGATGCAAGAATGGTGGCAGATACGTTAGAGATCCCCTTTTATGTGATGAACTTTAAAGAAGTGTTTAAAGAGAAGGTCATCGATTATTTCATGGAGGAATACATTGAAGGCCGAACCCCCAATCCTTGTATTGCTTGCAACCGATACATTAAGTTTGATGAACTTCTCCATAGGGCGGAGGTTTTGGGTGCAGATTATGTAGCCACGGGGCACTATGCGCGGATCTATGAAAAGGACGGGCGTATGGTCATTGAGAAGGCCGAGGATGATACCAAAGACCAAACCTATGCACTCTATAATTTGACCCAAGAGCAGCTCAGGAAGACCCTGATGCCTTGTGGAGAGTACAAAAAGACAAGAATTCGAGAAATTGCCAAGGAAATGGATTTGGGGGTACACAATAAAAAGGACTCCCAAGAGATTTGCTTCATCGATGACAACAATCATGGACGATACATTTATGAAAAGAAGCCTGAACTAAGAGTGCCGGGGAATTTTGTAGACCCCAAAGGACAGGTGCTGGGGCAGCATAAGGGCATTGCTTACTACACCATAGGCCAAAGAAAAGGATTGGGCTTATCCTTAGGAAGACCTGTATTCATCTCCGCCATCCATAAAGACACCCAAGAAATTGTCTTAACAGATGAATCGGCCCTCTTTAAGAAGGCCTGTGTGGCAGATGATGTGAATTGGGTATCCATGGAGGCTATTACAGAACCTTACAAGGCCAAGGCCAAGATTCGGTACTCTGCAAAGCCAGCGGATTGCACCATTTATCCTTTAGATGGGAACAGAGTACGGGTGGTCTTTGAGGAGAAACAACGGGCCATGACCAAAGGTCAAGCTGTGGTGTTTTATGAGCACAATCTGGTGCTAGGTGGAGGCACCATCTATGAAGTAGAAGAGGATTAAAAGGGGGGTGGAAACACCACTCTTTTTAGCATAAAAATATACAGAATATATTGACACTACTGAGAAGAAACGACTATGATAAGGAAGAGAAGGCGAAAGGTTGGTGTATGAAAATGGCACAAACAAAAAGATTTTGGCTGCCTTATGCAAGTTATGATCTAAAAAATATCCAAGAGTTTCTCATGGACAAAGCTCAGGAAGGCTATCGCTTGAAAAAAATAGGCGCGTATTTCCCCGTTTTTGAAGAAATAGATCGGGATCAGCCCGTGGTTTATCACTTTGAGCCCACGGTGAAGGATGCACAAAAACCTAGTGAAGAACTGAAAAAATCCAGGGAAGACCGTGGGTGGGTTTATGCTGGCACCTTAAGTGATTTTTTTCATGTTTTTTACGCGGAAAAGAATGAAGACGATTTTTATGGTCCAGAGCATTCCATGGGGGCGAAATTTGAAGAAAAACTGAAAAAAGAGCGCCGTGCGCTGCTGTTTATCCTACCCTCCACTGCACTCTACATCTTCAGTTTATTGCTACGCCCTTCTTATGAATCTTTTGATATGTGGCTGTATTTAAAGTTTAACTGGCTCATTGTATGGTCTATTCTTTTATATGGAGTGACGGTGATCTCGAAGATCATCCATTATCACAAGCTAAAAACCATCATGAGGGACATTGAAGAAGAGAACCGCTTCACGGTGAGTTCTTCCAAGACGTTTAAGGTGATCAAAGTTTTTGGCAGCACTGTCATCTTGGGGTTTATGGCATTTTTTCTACTTCAGCTTTTTACATCGGCAAAAGATTGGACAGGGTTTACCTATCCCAAAGAGGATGCAGGCATCATCGATGAGGTGGCCTTAAAAGTACAAGAGGCTTATGAAGAACATTATAGCTTCGTCAGTGAAGAAGACTTTAATGGAAACTATCAAGATTTTCCCAGCATCTTACTGCCCAAAAGAGAACAAATCATGCATTATATGGGTGCGCGGGAAGGATTTAAATCGAGTCATGTAGGCTATACCGAAGCCATCAATGACAAAGTAGCGAAGAATGCACTCCAGGTTATTATGGAGAGTGATCTCATCTTCATGCCTTCTGAAACAAGCTATGATAGATCGGACCAAAAAGGGGTTCAGCACATCAGTCTTGTGGTCTATGACAATAGGTACCATTACCTTCAATATGGGAAGAAGATTTTAAGCTTCCGTTTCCCTCTGGATTTTCAGGAGTATGAAGAGGATATACTAAACTTTGCCGTGAATCAGTTGAAGGAAGGCGATTCATAAGTAGACCATGAAAGGAGATTTTATGAAACAACGCACCCTAGGGATTTTGCTCTTATTTTTGGCTGTGATTTTATTTTATTATTTTGTGTATACAGAGGATACGTTCTTAATATTTTCCATGGTGCTCATCATGGCCTTATGGTTATACCTTTCCGGTGGATGGAAGCCCAAAAGAAGACAGAAGAAGTCTTCAATAGAAAGGCGTGGATAGTAAAAAGGATGATCCCTGGATTTTTCCAGGGATCATCCTTTTTACTAAAGGGAGGGTGTTTTTTGAGGGGAGTGAACTACGCTCCACTTCAATGATGGGCATCATGATGAAGTGGGCACCATGATGAAGTGGGCACTTCTTGTCAATGACTCTGATGAGATCCGGATTTCCAAGCTCAATGGGTGGTCTCCACCCTGAGAATGTAGTTAGAATTCATCAACGTCTCTAAGTTTGCGATCTAGGTCATAGGGTTTGTCGGCACGGTAAGGGTCTTTTTCTGATAACACTTGTTCATGCTCTGTGACCACATGATTCTCGTTTTCTACGTTGGGAGGAGTTTTTAGCGTCTCCTCATCATGGTCAAGGCTGTCATGTCCATGGGGTTCTCCACGTAAGCCATAGTGTTTATGAAAATGCTCATACACGTCATCTTTGGTACCATCTTTTTCCGCTACCATGACCAAGATGTCCCCTTTTTCTATGTGATCTGCATAGGTTGTAGCTTCGGGTTCTGGGATCCCCGCATCCATGAGGGCTCCTGAAAGACCACCCACAGCACCGCCAGCCAGTGCACCGGTGATGGCGCCTATGATGGGGCCTGCAGCAACGATGGCGCCAATCCCAGGCATGGTCAATGCCCCTAGACCAAGAAGGAGTCCGCCTAAGCCGCCTAATGTACCTCCGGCTTTTGCACCGCTGGCAAAGTTGTCCGGCTGTTCTTCTCTATGGAGAACTTCTTCCCCCATTTTCTCAGCGATGTGGTCTTGTTTCTCCCGTTCTTTGGTGAGGACAGAGATGTCTTCATCTTTATAGCCGGATGCTTTTAATCCTTTAATGGCGCGAATGGCCAGTTCTTCTGATGTAAAAATACCAATAAGTGTTTTCATAATGAACCTCCTAGTGTGATTGTTTTAAGGTTACTCTTAGTGTAGGGAAGAGATGCGAACAACCTATGGCCTCTTTTTGAATTGCTTGGGAATGTTCTTGAAAGAAATCTTGAAGGTCTTCATAAAATGGACGTACTAAACTGGAGTATGTTAATAAAGGAAACAAGATATGACTATGAAGTTGATAAAAAATGTCAAACATGAAGCGAAGAAGGGCATTGCTTCATATTGACTTTCCTTCGCTCAATGGGTATACTTTTAGAGAAATAATCAAATAGATGACGAAGAAGAGGATGAGTAGTTCCACTTCTCCACCACATAGAGAACAGGCGGTAGGTGCAAGCCTTTGGGGAGAGAGAATGAAGCTGCCTTGGAGTCATAGTCTTTAAGAGATGGACGTGATTGCGTTCATAATTAGGGTGGTACCGCGGAAGGATAGCTTTCGTCCCTTGGAGGGATGAGAGTTTTTTTTATTGAAATTTTTAATTTATGGAGGTTTTAGGATGAACAACATGACGACCAATGAAATCAGACAAAAATATTTAGACTTTTTTACGGGAAAAGCCCATCTGGTGATGGAGAGCTTTCCACTGGTGCCCAAGGATGACAAGTCCCTCTTACTAATCAATGCGGGCATGGCTCCATTGAAGCCCTACTTTACTGGCGTGAAAGTACCTCCTTCTAAAAGAGTGGCTACTTGTCAAAAATGCATTCGTACTGGGGACATTGAGAATGTTGGGCGAACCAAAAGGCATGCCACCTTCTTTGAAATGCTGGGAAATTTTTCCTTTGGGGATTATTTTAAAGAAGAAATCATCCCATGGTCTTGGGAATTTGTCACAGAAGTACTCCAGATAGATAAGAGCAAGCTTTTTGCCACGGTATATTTGGAGGATGATGAAGCTTACAAATTATGGGAAGAGAAAACAGACATCGATCCTACCCACATTTTTAGGTTGGGCAAGGAAGATAACTTCTGGGAAATCGGTGTAGGTCCTTGTGGTCCTTGTTCTGAAATTCATTACTATAAAGGGTCCCAAAAGATTACCACTTCAGAGGAGTTTGTAGCGGCATCTGATCGAGACGAAATGACGGAGTTTTGGAATCTTGTCTTCACACAGTTTGATAAAGATGAAGAAGGGGTCTATCACCCTTTGGCAAACCCCAATATTGACACAGGTATGGGGCTAGAAAGAATGGCCACCATCATGCAAGGGGTAGATTCCATTTTTGACATCGATGTATTGAAGAACATCCTAGGTAGGGTGTCCAAGATCACAGGAGTCGTCTATGGAGAAGACAAGGAAAAGGATGTATCCTTAAGAATCATTGCAGACCATAGCAAGAGTCTGGCCTTTCTTATTGGTGATGGCGTCTTGCCTTCTAATGAAGGAAGAGGCTATGTGCTGAGAAGACTACTTCGAAGAGCGGCCAGACATGGTAGAGTCCTAGGTTATGACAAGCAGTTCTTGAATCAAGTCATTGATGCCGTCATGGAAAGTTATGGGGAGGCGTATCCTGACCTTCTAGAAAGAAGAGCATACATCGAAAAAATCGTGGATATGGAAGAAAAGAAGTTCCATGAGACCTTAGATGCAGGGATGAATCTCCTACTGGATTACGTGAAAGAAACCATCGGTAAGACCTTCAGTGGCACCCATGCTTTTAAGCTCTACGACACTTATGGATTCCCCCTAGAGCTCACTGAAGAAATACTAGAAGAAAAGGGTTTGTCTTTGGACCATGAAGCCTTTAAAAAGGAAATGGAAAGCCAAAGACATCGAGCCAGGGCTGCCCGAGGAGAAAGTTCCTATATGGGTCAAGAAAACTCAGGCATCGATACACTGAGTCAATTTGTGGAAACCACCTTTTTAGGCTATGGCTCCTTGAAAGAAACCTGTGAGATTCTTTATCTTTATGATGAGGAAGAAGTGAGAGAAACCCTTGAAGAAGGAATGAGTGGATACGTGGTATCTGACCAAACGCCTTTTTATGCAGAAATGGGGGGACAAGTGGGTGACACGGGAACCATCACCATGGGGGATGCGGTGGCTGAGGTTACAGACACCAAAAAGAGTAGAAGTGGAAATACCGTCCATAAGGTGACCGTAATCCAAGGAACATTACAAAAAGGCTCTGCAGATTTTGAAGTGAGTGGACGAGTGAGATTGGCTACTGAAAGAAATCATACAGCTACCCATCTTCTACATAAAGCGCTTAAAGTAGTATTGGGGGATCATGTGAATCAAGCGGGTTCCATCGTCTTACCGGAGAAACTTCGATTTGATTTTAATCACTTCCAGCCCATGACCAAAGAAGAGATTAAGAAAGTAGAAGAATTGGTCAATGAGGAAGTCTTAAAGGCTACCCCTGTAGAAACCACGGTGATGTCCATGGCAGAAGCCAAGGCTTCAGGTGCCATGGCCCTCTTTGATGAGAAATATGGAGAAGAAGTTCGGGTTCTTACTGTGGGGGCATTCTCCAAAGAGCTTTGTGGAGGAACCCACGTGAAAAACTCTGGAGAGATTGGTCTTTTCAGAATCACTTCAGAAGCAGGTATTGCCTCAGGGGTTCGCCGAATTGAAGCGGTCACAGGGTTTAATGCCATGAAGGCTGTGGAGGATCGGGAAAAGATTTTAGAAGAAGCCCAAGAGCTCATGAAAGCGGGAAAAAATGACTTGGTACAAAAAATTGCCCAGCAGCAGCAAGAGCTCAAGGCGCTACAAAAAGAGATGGAAGAAATCAAAAAGGCTCAATCCTTTGGGTTTGTGGATGAACTTCTTAAAAAGAAAGAAGACATTGCGGGCGTTTCTGTGGTTCGTGGAGAAGTCCCTGGGGTAGAACCTGGAGACTTACGAGAGCTCACTGAAAAAATCCTAGACAAGCTTCAATCTGGACTTGTGGCCCTAGCCACCAGAGGAGATGGAAAAGTAAATTTCTCTGTGATGGTGTCTAAGGATCAAGTGAAAAATGGTCTTCATGCTGGAAAGCTCATCAAAGAAATGGCCCAGGTAGCTGGCGGTGGTGGTGGTGGTCGTCCAGATATGGCTCAAGCGGGCGGGAAACTTCCTGAAAAGCTAGAAGAATCCTTGGCTTTCATTGAGACCATCCTCACAAGGGGAGTTTAATTTTGAAGTTGTGTATACAATTTCCGGAGAATCCCTTATAATATAGATAGTTAGATACTATTTTATGAGGGGGTGAAGCTGCGGCAGCAGCGTGATTATGAACAATAAAGATCATACAATGCAATTTGACTTTGAAAAGGACAAGAAAGATCTGACCAAGGCCATCCTAGAGGAAGTCTATAACGCACTGCGCGAAAAGGGATACAATCCGGTGAATCAGCTGGTAGGGTACATCATCTCTGGTGATCCCACATATATTACCAACTATAATGGTGCAAGAGCCCTCGTCAGAAAACTCGAGCGGGATGAGATCCTCGAAGAGGTATTAAAGGCCTATCTAAACATTAAATAGCTGGTGGGGATACCTGAAAAGGGTATCCCTATTGCTTTTCTTGTCATTATGTGCAAGAATGGAACGATGAAAAAACTACAGTTTTTTTAATAAAAGTTTGGTACAATAAGATTGTATCAGCATTGAAAGGATTTAAATTGATTGATGAGGTATATTGGACTGGATGTTGGCGATAGAACCATTGGCGTTGCGGTAAGCGACCCCTTGAACTTTACCGCCCAAGGCATAACTACCCTGCGAAGAAAATCTATTGAGAAGGATATGGAGAACTTAAAAGAACTCTTTTCTTCCTATGAGATCCAAGAGATCATTGTAGGCTTACCCAAAAACATGAACGGAACCATTGGGTCCCAGGCAGAGAAAGCCATGGACTTTGGTCGAGTTGTTGAAGAGGTGTTTGGCTTACCAGTGGTGTTTTGGGATGAACGTTTGACCACCTTGGCCGCAAATAGAGCCATGTTAGAAGCAGATTTGTCCAGAAAGAAACGAAAAGGACTGGTAGATAAGATTGCCGCCACCTTTATACTTCAAGGTTATTTAGATAAATTAAGCAGCACAAAATAAACAAAGAGGTGAAAATTATGGAAGATATGACAGACCTGATTGTATTGACGGATGAAGACGGAAACGAAGTGGAAGTGGAAGTCGTCACGAGACTTGAGATTGAAGATATGGAGTATTTCATTGTTTCCCCTGTGGATTCAGAGGAAGAAGAACCTGTATTCACTGCCCTTAAAGTAGTGTATGACGAAGAGGGAAATGAATTCTTTGAAACAGTGGACGATGATGTAGAAATCGCCATGATCGAAGAAGCATACAGTGTAATTTTCAGTGAAGACGGGCTCAGCTAACATGACAGGGTCATGTATCAGTGGAGACATTCAACGAATAACAGAACAGCTAAAGAAAAGCGGCTATAAGCTCACCCCACAACGACAGGCCATTGTGGACATCATCATTGAGAGTGTGGGGAAGCATTTAACAGTAGAAGAGATCTTTGACATTGTTAAAAGAAGAAGACCGGAAATCGGTTTGGCTACGGTATATCGCACCATCGTCTTGATGCATGAGGAGAACCTTGTGACAAGATTAGACTTAAAAGATGGAACAGCGCGATATGAACTAACCAGAGAAGATGAACATCATACACATCATCATCTTGTTTGTGTGGAATGCAGCCGTGTTCTGGAATTTATGGATGACCTCCTGGATCCCATCGAGGAAGAAATTGGCTTAAAATACAATTTCAAGGTTCTCGATCATAGCTTAAAATTTTACGGTATTTGTGATGAGTGCGCTAAAGAGGAAACATTGAAGGAGGAAAAAAAATATGACAAAAGAGAAGGATAATGTAAAAATTATACCTCTTGGCGGAACCAATGAAATTGGCAAGAATATGACGGTCATCGAGTATAAGGATGAAATCATCGTGGTGGATAGTGGACTGAAATTCCCAGATGATGAAATGCTTGGTATTGATGTGGTCATTCCAGATATCAGTTATTTGGTAAAGAATCAGGAAAGAATTAAGGGGATTTTTATCACCCATGGTCATGAAGACCATATCGGTGCGCTTCCCTATGTATTGAAGCAGATCAATGTACCTGTCTATGCCACAAAACTCACTGCAGCATTGATTAACCTAAAGCTAACAGAACACAGAATTCAGGATGTGGTCACCGTGAATATTGTGAAGGCGAAGGATACCATCAAGCTAGAGAGAATTTCTGTGGAGTTTATCAAAGTCAATCACTCCATTGCAGATTCCTGCGCTTTGGCCATTCACACCCCATTAGGGGCTGTGGTCCATACAGGGGACTTTAAAGTGGACTTCACACCAGTGGATGGGGAGGTTATTGATCTTCAAAGATTTGCAGAACTTGGAAAGAGAGGGGTACTGGCGCTTCTATGTGATTCCACCAACGTGGAAAGAGAAGGCTATACCATTTCTGAATCTTCTGTGGGCGAGAGCTTCCACAGGATTTTTCATGGGGTTAAAGGAAGGATTATCATCTCTACCTTCGCCTCCAATGTCCATAGAATTCAGCAAATTATAGAAGCCGGAATCGCCCAAGGTCGCAAGATTGCGGTTTCTGGAAGATCCATGGAAAACATCATCCCCATCGCTTTGGACTTGGGTTACCTTTCCATGGATGAGAAGCATCTTATTTCCATTGATGATATAAAGAAATATCCAGACAACCAAGTGGTGATCATCACCACAGGAAGCCAAGGAGAGCCCATGGCGGCTTTATCTAGAATGGCCAACAGCATGCACAGAAAAATCCAAGTGAAAAATGGAGATACGGTAGTATTTTCTTCTTCACCCATTCCTGGCAATGAAAAGCCAATTTTTAGAACCATTGATAAGCTGACAAAGCTTGGTGCGGATGTGGTCTACGGAAAGCTGGAAGCCATTCATGTATCCGGCCATGCTTGTAAAGAAGAGATTAAGTTGATGCATACCCTTACAAGGCCAAAGCATTTGGTTCCTCTTCATGGAGAATATAGAATGCTTAGAGAACATAGAGACCTAGGGATCAAAATGGGCATGAAGCCAAATACCATCGTACTCCCAGAAAATGGCGATGTCATCGAAGTGCACAGAAGAGGCATTAAGAAGACTGGCACCGTGAACTCTGGTCATGTACTCATCGATGGGCTAGGTGTTGGCGATGTAGGAAGGATTGTCCTTCGAGATCGTAAACATCTTTCAGAAGATGGCATCATCACTGTGGTGGTGACCATGGATAAGGAAAATGGCTTGGTGGTGGCTGGACCAGACATCATCACCAGAGGATTTGTCTATGTGAAAGAAGCAGAAGCTTTAATGGAAAGTTCTAGAAAGATTGTTTCTCAAGCTCTTTATGAGTGTGAAGAGAAGAAAATTACCGATTGGAATATGCTCAAGAATATTATCAAGGATACCTTGAAGAATCATCTTTTCGAAAAAACCAAGAGAAGACCTATGATTCTACCCATTATTATGGAAGTATAAGGAGGCATAGGATGTTGAATATTTATGATCAGTTCAATGAACTGGCTAGAGCGCTAAAGGTACACCCAGATGTGGTGGCTTTTCGTGAAGCAGCATTAAAGATTCAATCAGATGAAACCAAGCAACAAATGCTGGATGATTTTCGAAAAATCCAGATTGCAGCGTATACAGAATCCATGGAACATGGAAAGGTCACCGAAGACACCAATGAGAAAATGCAGAATTTTGCATCGCTGATACAAACCAATCCAGACATCAATGAGTACTTGCAAGCGGAGGTGCGTTTCTCCATTCTTTTCGAAGATTTGATGAAAATCATCAACGATGCAGTGGGAATTGATGTCATGGGTGCGGGCAAAGAGTAATATTTTCATGAAGCAGTGAGGCTGGTCCTCAC
>Ga0194138_10000248_pt1 | contig 26240 bp, 20 predicted proteins | sample TARM_MetaG_T2_14_FD_134022 | JGI IMG/M metagenome (GOLD analysis project Ga0194138, IMG submission 134022) | Freshwater microbial communities from Pennsylvania, USA, analyzing microbe dynamics in response to fracking - TARM_MetaG_T2_14 (version 2) | ecosystem: Environmental > Aquatic >...
ATCCGTTTCCGCTTCAAAGGAGATCGACAGTTCGTCGCGATCGGACAAACGATAGACGGCCTCGATGTCCAGGGTGCCCGGGTAGCCCTCCTCGCCGTCGGCACTGACATATCGGAGTCGCAGCTCCCGGCCGTCGTAGTGGACGACGTCCCATAACCGCTTGCCCAGGCCCGCCAAGCCGCCGTTCAGATGGTGGGGCGAATCGTTCAGCACGAGACCGTATTCCTTTCCGGCGATCTCGATACGTCCCCCGGGGATCCGTCCGACGACCCGGCCCGCCACGGCACCAAGAGGTTCCAGGGAATTCACGTAGGCGGACAGATCCGGGTAGCCGAGCACAATGTCGCGCATGTCGCCTTGCCGGTCCGGGGTCGACCATTCCATGAGCGTGGCGCCCCACGTCAGGATACGCGCCATCATGCCGGTTTGATTCCGGATTTCATACCGGAACACGGTTCGGCCGTCCGGCAATTTTCCGAATAGCTCCCGTCCATTCATGCGGAAGATCTTACACGGATATCTATTTGATTTAAAGGTAATGCTAATGATTATCCGCGCAAGGAAGGTTTTGTATTCGATGAACGTTGGGATTGTGAACCTTTGGAGTTTTCAGGCTCCGACCTTTTGACAAACGGGGTCCGGGGATTAAACGGAGGCATGATTTTCGCCATTCTCACCGCACTCTGCTGGGCGTTCAGTGGATTCGCCTCTTCCCGCATTTCCCGGCACTATGGATCCGCCGCGGCAAACGCCATGCGGTTGTGCACGGCCGTGCCGCTATTGGTTCTCATCAGTTTCAGCCTCGGTTATGCTTTACGCGTGTCCTGGGCGCCGTGGTTCTGGGCGGCCGGATTTCTGCATTTGGCGGTGGGGGATGTGCCTTTGTTCGCGGCGTATCGCCGCCTTGGTCCCCGGCTGGGCGCCTTGATGGTGTGCAGTCTGGCGCCTCCCGTGGCGCTGATCACCGAATGGGTGGTGTTGGGGACGATGGTGAGCGGGTTCGAGCTGTTGTGTATTGCGGGGATTCTGATCTCGGTGGCGATGGCGGTGGCTCCCCGGGATCGGGGGCATTTGAGTCCGAGGGAAGTCCGGCGGGGCGTGTGGGCGGGGGTTCTGGGCTCGCTGGGGCAGGGAACCAGCGCGGCCATGAACCGGATCGCCTACGCGCAGGCGGGGGAGGCGGCATTGGAGACGGCCTGGGTCCCGACCTTTCATCGAGTTGCCGCGGGAGCGCTGGGTGTCCTTCTCTGGATCGGGATTCTCCAGCTCGCGGGAAAGCGTCCCCTCCAACGGCCTGGAGAATTGATTCCCCACAAACGGGTTGGCGGTCATCCGTTGGCCTGGCTCGGGGTTTCGGCGTGTCTGGGCCCCGTTCTGGGGGTCATGTTGCTGATGCGCGCGTTTGAGCACACGCCCGCGGCGCTGGTGCAGGCGGTGCTTTCCACCCTGCCGGTGTTCATGATGCCCGTGGCGTGGGCCTTTGACGGGGTGGTGCCCAGTCGACGGTCGGCACTGGCGGGAATCGTGGCGGTGGGCTGGACCGTTCTGCTGGTGCTGAGTTGAAGAGCCTCTTCAACATCCCCGTTGGGGGCGGGGCAGAAGGGTATCCCTGTCGCTGACGGGTTCTTTGCGTGGAGGAAGGGGTTCGTCCGGGAACTGGTCCACCCATTCGCGGCGTTGCTGTTCGTCGGCGTAGTATTGAAGCCAGAGTCGGGTATCCTCCTCGCTTCCACTTCCCAACAAATCGAGATGCATGGCGCCGTTGGTGCAGTGGGACATGTCCCAGGTGAATTCGTTCAGGGCGTCGCTCCACAACTGGGTGTACAAGTCGCGGTCGGTGAGATGGCCGGTATTCTCCAGGAACACCCGCAGCCCGGCCAACCCATCGATCACTTCCCAGAGTTTCCGCTCCAGCTCCTCATCCTCCAGCAGATCGGGGGGCGGGAGTTGTATGCCGCGTCCGATCAACTGATGGGCGTAGGTGACGCAGGGCTCGGCTTCGATGGCGTAGACCTGTTCGAGAAAGACCAGCTCCATTTCGGGATCCAGGTTCGGCGCGCCTCCACAGCAACACATGTCCCCCATTTCCCGCAGGCGTCGTTTCAGGTAGGCCAAACGGGCGTTGACGTACGCTTCACGGCTTGGGAAATCGGATTCATCCATACTATCGTAGCTTTTGATCCATGGAAAATTTGCCGGGTCCGGTGAACAGGAGGGCGAGGTAGGCGAAAAAGTAAAGCAGCGCCTTTTCCTGGGTGGAGAACGGGTCGTCGGCATGGACGACAAACGCGGCCACGCCCATGGTGAAGATCAGGGGCACGGCGGCGAGGCGGGTGCACAGGCCGGCGGCGATCAACAGGGCGCAGACGAATTCGGAGAACACGGCGCCGATGAAACTGGCGGGGCTGCCGATTCCGAGCGGGTCGGCGAACCCGCCGAGGTTTTCGCTGAATTGGCTGAGCTTTCCCCATCCGTGGCCGACGGCCATGCCGAGGCCGGTCATGAGTCGGAGAAGAAGAAGCCCGACGGAGGCTTTGGTGGAGGTGATCGAATTACTGAAGAGGCGGGATTTCATCATTCCGCAACTTCGGTCACAATCGGGCGACTGTCCAGTGATTTTTTTCAGGAGGACGCGTCGCGCCCGCGTCGGATTGGGGACGTGTGGAGTTAGATCCGTTCTCCCCGGTCGACGGCCTTCCGCAGGTGGCGGGCCCGGGCGCGGATCTCGCGCATTTCCTCGTCCGCCTTTCGTTTCAGATTCAGGAACTGGACTTTCATGCGGGGGTTGTCCGCGAAGCGGTCCCGGTGCCGGTCCAGAAAGTCCCAGTAGAGCGTGGTGAAGGGGCAGGCGTCGTCCCCGGCGGCGTGTTTCGGATGATAGGGGCATTGGCCGCAGTAGTTGCTCATTCGATGGATGTAGTTGCCCGAGGCGCAATAGGGTTTGGTGCCAACGATCCCGCCGTCGCCGTACTGGCTCATGCCCAGGGCGTTGGGAAGACTGACCCAGTCCACCGCGTCGGTGTACATGGCCATGTGCCACTCGTGAAACCGGCGGGGATGCACGCCGGAGAGGAGGGCGAACTGGCCGAGCACCATGAGGCGGGGGATGTGATGGGTCCATCCGTTCGTTCGCAGGCCACGCATGATGTCGGCGACGCAGGCCATGTCGGTTTCGCCGTTCCAGAAGAAGTCCGGCACATCGCGGTCGTCGCACTCGAGGGCGTTGAGATCGGCGTAGTCCGGCATGCGGGTCCAGTAGACGCCCCGGATGAACTCCCGCCATCCGAGAATCTGTCTCACGAAGCCCTCCACGCTGTTGAGGGGCGCGAGGCCGTCGTGGTAGGCGTCGACCGCCTTGTCGACGCATTCCCGGGGATGGAGGAGTTTCATGTTCAACACCGCGGACAGCCGGGAGTGGTACAAAAAGGGTTCTCCCGACCACATGGCGTCCTCGTAGGCGCCGAACGTCGGCAGCCGGAGTTCGATGAACTCCCGCAAGGCGGCCAGGGCCTGTTTCCGGGTGACGGGGAGGTCGAAGGTGTCCAGGGAACCCGGATGGTCGTTAAACCGGGCCTCCACCATGTCGACGACCTCGCGGGTGAGATCGTCGGGGTGGAACCGGCGGGGCGGTTTGATGTCCCCGGGCCCCGTCTTGCCGAAGGATTCGCGGTTGTCCCGGTCGTAGTTCCAGTCGCCGCCCTCCGGTTGTCCGTCGTCGTCGACCAGAACGCCCTCCCGTTTGCGGAGTCGTCGATAGAAGGATTCCATCCGAAGCGTTTGGCCTCCGCCCGCGAGATCCTGGAATTCTTCGGGTGTGACGTAAAAATGGCGGTCGGGACGGAGGTCGAGGTCGGGATTCAAAGAATCGGCCGCGTTCCGGAGTTGGGTGAGGACGCGGTGGTCGCCGGGGCGAACCAAAATCAGTTTGTCAGGGCGCAGGCGGTGAACGTCCCGGGTGAGAATTTCGGCGAAATTCTTTCCCCGGTCGTCGGAGGGTCGGCGGGAGAGTTCGTGGTAGTGGACATGGCGGCCTTTCGCGCGTTGCCCGTCTCGGAAGTGCCGCATGGCGGAGAAGAAAAGGACCAGGCGTTGCTTGTGACACCAGACGTGGGTGGCCTCTTCGGCGGTTTCGGCCATCCAGAGGGCATCGTGTTCGGGATTGAAGCCGTCGAAAGCGGCGGAATCGTCATTCAGTTGGTCGCCCAGCACCAGCAGGAGGTTTCGGGGGCGGGTTGTGGGGGAATACTCGCTCATTGTGAACATGTATCGTCACGGAGGCGATGCGCATTACGGAAAAACCGGTGTTACGCCTCCGAGGCGTCGTCTTTTTCGTCTTCGTCCAGGTCTTTCAGATCGTCGGGTTCGCCGATGATGTACAGGCGGTCTCCCTCGCGGAGTGGGGTGTCCTCCGTGGCCGCGAGCAAATCGCCCTCGCGTCGGATCACGGGGAGGCGGCAACCTTCGGGAAGGTCGAGTTCCCCGACGCGCCGGCCAATGAAGCGGTCCGCGTGTCGATCCGACCCCAACGTGAGTTTCACCACATGGTCCTCGCGAAGCAGCACTTCCCGCAGTTCCTCCTCGTCCTCGGCCGCGCACCACCGTTCCACAAACTTCTCTTCGCCCGCTTTCTCGGTGAGATGGGCCAGGATGCGCAGGTGTTGCCCGCTTTCCTCCATGGAGCTTACCAGGAACAGCAGGGCGAAGACCCTGGGTTCGCGGGGCAGTTCGCCGTCCGCGGGGAGACGTCGGGCGCTGTAGCCCTCTTCGACGCGCACGAGCACCAACTCGGGTTCGGTTTCGCGCTCCAGTCGGGCGTGGATCAGCGCGACGCCGGGGGCGATGGGAATGGGGGCGGCGTTTTCCTCGTCGGAGAGCAGGTCCCGCATGGCGTCGCGGGCGATTCCGGTCCGGCGGGCGAGGACGTTCGCGGCCTGATTCCGCATCACCTCGAATTCGGCCCCGGAGTCCTCCTCCATTACTTCCGCCCGGAAGACGAGTTCCTCGTAGGGGTCCTCCTTGCGCAGTCCTTTCTCTCCGAGAATGCCCCGCATTTCCTGTTCGAGATCCTCGTCCTTCTGTTTGCCCAGTTCGGCATGCACGTGGAAAATCGCGCCGTGGCGGTCGGTTCGTTTTTCACCGTAGACCTTGTACCATCCGACCGCTCCCATGCAGACGAGCAGGGTGAAGAGAAACGGCAGGAGGCCCATTTCAAAGATGAGAATGACCGAGACCAGGATGCCCGCGACCTGCATCCAGGGGTAAAAGGGGGAACGGAAGCCCGGGTCGTATTCCTCGATGCGGCTTTCGCGCATCACGATCACGGACAGATTCAGCAGGCCGAACAACAGCAATTGGAAGGCGCTGGCCAGTTTGGCGACCTCCGACACATTGAAACCGATGAGAATCACCAGCATCATGCCCACCGTGGCGGCCACGGCCCAATGGGGCGTACCCGGCTTGCCCACCTTTGCGAAGGCGGGCCAGACGAGGCCGTCCCGTCCCATGGCCATGGGGTAGCGGGAGGCGGACATGATGCCCGCGTTGCCGGTGGAGGCGAAGGCGGCGACGGCGGCCACGACCACCAGAATGCGTCCCGCCTCGCCGGGGAGCCAGTCGAGGAACGCCTCGCCGGCGGTGGCCACCGGGGTGAGATCCTCGCGGAAGGCGTCGGGATCGAGCACGGCCACCATGATCGTCACCCCCAGCACATAGACCGCCACCGAGGTGGCCAGGGCCAGAAACATGGCGGAGGGAATGGTGCGGCCGGGGGATTCCACCTCTTCGGCAATGCTCGCCACCTTGGTCAGCCCGGCGTAGGAGACGAAGACCATGCCCACGGTGGCGAAAAAGCCATAGGTCCCGTGGGAAAAGAGAGGGGTGAATTGCTCGCGCACCACCTTCTCGAGGTCCAATGAAAACACATGCAACACCCCTTGGAGAATGTACAGGCACATGATGCCGACCAGCGCGAAAATCAGGATTTTTTGCAGCAGGGTGGTTTCTTTGGCGCCGACCACGTTCAGAAAGCCCAGGGCCAGCGTCAACCCGATGGCCACGTACAGAATGTCGACGTCGAAAAACAGCGCGACATAGGCGCCCATGCCGATCAGGGCGAAGGCGCTTTTGAGCACAAGGGCCAGCCAGGACCCGATGCCGCCGATGGTGCCGACCATGGGGCCGAGACTTCGGTCGATGATGTAGTAGGACCCCCCCGAGCGGGGCAACGCGGTGGCCAGTTCCGCCATGCTGAAGAGGGTAGGGAGCACCACGAGGCCGGACACCAGGTAGGCGAGCACCACGGAGGGGCCGGTTTCCGCCGCGGCCAGGCCCGGCAACAGGAAAAAGCCCGAACTGAACATGGCGCCGGTGGCCAGGGCGTACACGTCCCAGAGGCGCAGTTGTTTTTTCAGAGTATCCGGTTGGTCCGTCACGATACTCCTAGGGTCGCAGATCTCCCGGGGAATGCAACGGTCTTGCCGAAAAGGAACGGGCGGACATGCCTCGCATGCCCGCCCGGAGTCGCGTCTCGCCGCATGGCGCCGCTTAGACTTTCGCCATCAGTTTGCTGACGCGTTTGGCGAAGGCGGCGGGGTTGGAGAGCGGGGTGCCCTCGGTGAGCAGCGCCTGGTCGAAGAGGAGTTCGGCGTACTCGTTCACCGCCTCGTCGCCGGCGTCTGCCTCGACCATGCCCTTGAGTTTTTCCATCACCGGGTGGCCGGGGTTGAGTTCCAGGGTGCGTTTGGTTTCCGGCACGACCTGTCCCATGGCCTTCATCATGCGTTCCATGTTGGCGTCGATGCCGCTTTCGTCGGCCACCAGCACGGAGGCGGAGTCGGTGAGGCGGTCGGAGAGCCGCACGTCCTTCACCCGCTCGCCCAGCGAGGTCTTCAGGGCGTCGAGCACGGGTTGATAGATCTCGGTGGCCTCCTTGCGCTTCTCCTCCTTCTCCTTTTTCTCCTCTTCGGAATCGAGATCCACGTTGCCGCGATGCACGGCCTTGAGGGGTTTTTCATCGAATTCGTTCAGGGAGGGAATGACCCATTCGTCGATGGTGTCGGTGAGGAACAGGACTTCCAGGTCGCGGGCCTTGAAAGCCTCCAGCAAGGGGGAGTTCTCGACCACCTCGCGGCTTTCGCCGGTGAGGTAGTAGATTTCCTTCTGATCCGGCTGCATGCGATCGACATAGTCCTGCAGGCTCACGGTTTTGCCGGCCTCGGTTTTGGAGGATTCGAAGCGCAGCAGCTTGCTGATCTTGTCCTTGTTGGCGTGGTCGGTGTGCATGCCCTCCTTGATGACCCGGCCGAATTCCTTCCAGAAGGCCTCGTACTCGTCGGGGCTCTTCTCCTGCATGGTTTTCAGGGTGCCAAGGACCTTGGAGACCACGTTTTTGCCGATGCGGCGGATCAGCGGGTTGTTCTGCAGGATTTCCCGGGACACGTTGAGGCTCAGGTCGGAGCTGTCCACCACGCCTTTGACGAAGCGGAGGTAGGAGGGGAGCAGTTCCTTGCAGTCGTTCATGATGAACACCCGTTTGACGTAAAGGTGCAGCCCCTTGGCCTCCTCGTTGTAGAACAGGTCGAAGGGCGCGCGTTGCGGCAGGAACAGCAGGGCCTTGAACTCGGTGGTGCCCTCGGCGGACCAGTGAATGACCTCCTTGGGGTCCTCGTAGTCGTGGAAGGTGCCCTTGTAGAACTGGTTGTACTCGTCGTCCTCGATCTCGGACTTGGGTTTGGTCCAAATGGCCTTCATGGAGTTGAGGGTCTCCTCTTTGACCACGTCTTTGTACACGGGGTCCTCGCCCTCTTCGGAGGCCTCTTCGTCCTTTTCCTTGCGGGTCACGTCCATGACCACGGGGAAGGCGATGTAATCGGAATACTGCTTCACGATTTCCCGCAGCTTGTATTCCTGGGTGTAGTCCTCGGTGTCCTCGCCGGTGTGCAGATGCAGGGTGATGGTGGTACCGAAGTGGTCGCGCTCCGCTTCTTCGATTTCGTAGGTGCCGTCACCGGTGGAGGTCCAGCGCCAGGCCGTGTCCTCGCCCGCGCGGCGGGTCACCAATTCGACCTTGTCGGAGACCATGAAGGAGGCGTAGAAGCCGACGCCGAACTGGCCGATCAATTCGGGCCGGTCGGCGGCGTCGGCCTCGGCCAACTGCTTGAGAAAGGCCTTGGTTCCGGAGTTGGCGATGGTGCCGATGTTGGCCTCCAGGTCCTCGGCGTTCATGCCGAGGCCGTTGTCGACGATGGTGAGGGTTTTGTTGTCGGAATCCGGAATCAGTTTGATTTTCCAGCCGTCCTCCGGCTCCTTGATGTCGGAGTTGGACACGGCCTCGAAGCGGGCGCGATCGATGGCGTCGGAGGCGTTGGAGATCAGTTCCCGCAGAAAGATGTCCTTGTTGGAGTAAAGGGAGTGAATCACCAGGTCCAGCAACTGGCTGACTTCGGTTTTGAAGGTCTTGGTTTGCGCGCTCATGTGTGTTTTCGCTCCTGAATAGGGATGAAGAGGTTTAAAATCGGGTTCCGGCTATACGGGGATCGGGCCGAATTTCAAGCGGAACGGCCGAGGAATGCGGACGAAAAAAGTTGGCAGATCCGGTAAGTGGCCTATAGTTCGTCCGTCTACTTATTCGGCGGCCGCATGACGCGGTCGTGTCGAAACCCTGAATCAAGGAGAAGACCTTATGAAGAAATTGATGGTACTGATGTTCGCTCTCGCCCTGTCCGGAACCGCCTTCGCCGGAGGTTCCTGCTGCTCGGCCAAGAAGGACGACGCCAAGAAGAAAGATTGCACCTCCTGCGAAAAGAAGGACGAGGGCAAGTGCGACAAATGCGAAAAGAAGACGGAAAAGAAAGACGACGCGAAGAGCGACGACTGATTCCGGCTTTTGCCTGAATTTTGGACGCCCGGCCTTGTGCCGGGCGTTTTTTCATGTGAGGGGGAATGCGGTAGAGGCGTGTTGGCTCTTGAGGTGGATGGGCTCCGCACTCCGGCGAGACGCCGGAGCCACTAGGAGGGAGCTATGGTGTCGGAGTGGGCGTGGCCCGCAGGTCACGGAGGATACGGAGTCCTTCGATCACCCGCTCGACGTCCGAGGGTTTGGGCGTCGGAGTGGGAGGGACGCCGGGGCGTGGGGTGGGTCCAGGTGTGGGACTGGCTTTCGGGGCGGGACCTTCACCGCTCAACAGGCCGCCCAGTCCTTCGAGAATTTCCTGTACCTTTTCGCCGCCCACCTGGTTGTGTTGGGTCACTCCGGTGAGGATCAGTCCGGTGATCACCGATTTGTCGACGTTGATCGACGGTTCTCCCAAGGTGCCTTCCACCTTCAGAAACGAGGGGAGAACCACGTAGTCGTCCCGCACCCGGTCCTCCCGATAGACCCGGGCGCGTTGGGCGACGTTGGTGCTCACGCCGACGATGATTGGAAGGCGTTCGAAGGAGGACTCGAGCAGGTTCGCTTTCAAGTCGACCCGGCCCTCGGCCGCCAGCAGGAGTTCGCGGTTCATTCCCTGTGCTTTCTGGAGGTTCAGGCGTCCCTCCGCGAATTCGGCCTGGAGGACCAGATCGGTGACCGGCGGCGCTTTCAAATTCTCCGCGGGAACCTTGATGGCGCCCGCGAGCACCTCGACTAATTCGCGCACCAGCTCCTTCACCTCCAGCAGACCGGGGTGCCCGCCCTGGCGCATGAGTCGTATGCGGCCTTCTTTCATGTGGAATTCCAGGTCGCCGCGCAAATGACGGCGCAAATGTTCGCCGGTGACGCCGCGTCCGTCCAGGGCCACGCGTCCCCACACCACGCCTTGGATGGCCTCTTCCTTGTCGGGAAGGGCGGCGGAGACCAAAGGCTCCAGATCGAAGGGATCCCAATCGGCGTTTACGGTGTAGACCGGAATGCCGTCCGGGTAGGACAGGTCCAAGGCGGCGGTGACGTGGGCTCCATTGAGTCGGAAATCCAGGGGGGTGACGCGCACGGCGGTCGGTTCCAGAAAGGTGTGGAAGCGAATGTCCGCCACCTCAACTCCGCGATACACGACGCGCTCCGCCTTCATTTTGAGCGAGGAGGCTTGGAACGGGAGTTCCGGAAGGGTCGGTTCGGACTCCGGGAGCACGGAGCCGCGGGGGGCTTCGGAGGGTGGGGCCGCGGCGGGCCTTGGGGCCGGTTTCCAGGGGGTCAGGTTGAGTGACGTGGCCCGCAGGGAGAGGTCGGTTCGAAGCGGTTCGGCGTTCGGTCGTTCCAGCTCGCCCGTCAGATGGACGGTGTTGGCGAAGTCGTTTTCTTCGGGCCAGGAGAAGTCCAGGCGGTCGAGGTTGAGACGGGAGGGATGTAGAGAGCCGGCCGCCTCCAGTTTCAGCGGGGACGGGGGCGTGTAGTCGGATTGCGTCCAATGGAGGTCGCGGGCCTCGAGGTGGTTGTTCCAGGTCCAGACCCCCCCGGGACCCAGGGTCACGGAGGCGGAGCCGGAAAGGGCGCCCTTCGGCAGGGGGGCGTTTGGCAGGACATGTGCCAGTTGTCCCAGGTCGGCGGTGGGCACTCCGATGCGGAAGGAGCCGGTTTGCAGTTGGGAATCGACGACCCCGTCGGCCCGCAGGCGGAGCGCCGGGTTGTCGTTCCAGGTCAGATCCAGGCGGACCTCGGGGAACCGGAACTGGTCCGCCGAGCCGGCCATGCGCAGGCCGCCCCGCACATCCCAGCCGGCGAGGTCCACGTTTCCGAGGGTTCCCTCGGGATCGGTCAGTGCGAAGTCCAGGTGCGCCTCCAGACGTTCTCCCGAGGAGGCGACCTCCACCTCCGCGTTCAGGTCGATGACGCCTCTTCGGACCGGCACGGCCTCCGGCAGGTGCAGGTCCGCGAGTTGGACCGAAGGAACGGACAGCTTGAGCCGGGTGTCCGAAATTCGCGGGATCGGTTGGTCCCATCGCACGGTGACGGGTTCGGAAAGGTCCAGCGACAGCAGGTCCATGTCCCCGAGTTTGCCGTGGGCTTGCAGACCTCGGATATGTACTCGTTGGGCCTCCAACGCGGGATCCGCGTCCACTTGCGCCTGGAATCGGAGCGGTTCCTCATAGGGCGGACGGGGTTCCACCTGGATGTCGAGTTTGGCTTGGAGGTTCGACAGAGTCCATTCCGGGGTCAGACCCAAAACAAACGCGCCGTGAAAGGTTCCTTTCAGGGGGGGCGTTTCGGGAGTGGCGGGAGCGATTTCAAAGGCCGTGTCCAGATTGGGCGCAATGGATTCACCGGTGCGGATTCCCGGAACGCGGAGATTCAAGTCGCGCAACGTCACGGTGTGGGAAGAGGCTTCCAGTGTCAGCGCGCCCTGTTCGATGCGAATTTCTCCGATATTCAGACGGGGCGGGGAGGGTTCCGTTTGTTCCTCGTCTTCTTCCTCCGCCGCATCGGTCCTCTCCGAGGGCACGAGGGTGATTTCCGGGTTCCGAAGCACAACTTCATGAACCGTGACCGTGCCGCGAAGGATGTCGATCAGGTCGTAGCGCGCGGTCAGACCGGGAATCTTCGCCTTACGGATCCCCTTGTCCGGCGCGGACAGGGTCGCGTTTCCGAGTTCGAGCCGGGAGAAGGGGGAGAGCGAAATGTCCTCCACCCGCAGCGTGATCCCGGCCGCCTGTTCGATTCGAGGCAATACGACCGCTTTCAGGAAAAAGGGACGGGTGAGGAGGAGGTAGGCCACGAGGGGCAGGCCCACCACCAGCAGGAGCAGGACAAGGACCAGGCGACGGAGTTTTCGGGACTTCATGCCCTACTGTGGACCCGTCCCGGCAAACAATCAACGTTTTCCACCTCGACCGGGAGGAATTCCGGGTTTCCGAAGGTCGGAAGCTCCTGGGATTCCCTGTTCCGAAGCTCGGAAAACGAATCAACATCGTGAAACGAGTTACTTGTAACATGCAAAAATCGTGGACGGAATCTCGGGGTCCCCACAGACTGGGAGGCCGAGACAACCAACCTCAACCCAAGGTTTAGTATGAGACAAAAGACACATCAAAGAGTTCGGAAATGGCTCGTGGCGGCGGTCCTCGGCGCGGCGGCTTCCGGATACGGTCAAAGCGTTCAGGATTCGTTTTTGATCGGCGGCACCCCTACCGCGGGAGAATACACCCAATCGAGTGTGGCGGGGCAGAACCCCACGGGCCTCGGGTTCGCCGGGGCGTGGGAATTGAACGCGGGAAGCGGTCCTTACGTCTCTGGAACGGGGTTGACGTATTCCGATGGAACGGGGACCCTGGTTTCCGAGGGCGGGAGTTTGGTGATGGGGACGAACAATTCGCGGGCGGGACGTCCGTTCGCCGCGCCGCTGGATCACGCGACGAGCGGCACGTATTATTTGAGTTTCGTGTACAAGCAGGCGAGCGACGCCTACGGCTACCGGGGAATCGGCTTGTTCGACGGCAGCGCGAGCAGTTCGGACCGGGTGTTCTCGATGACGGCGGACGGATCGACGAACGGCCAATTGAATTTCGACGTGTTTGGGGATTGGCAGAGCAATCTCGCCTCCATCGGGTCCCAGGAGGTTTTTGTGGTGATGCGGTTCGATATGAGCACAACCGCGGGCGGGGACATCGTCACCGTGTATTTGAACCCAAGCCTGGCGGCCGAGCCGACGACGGCGTTGTACAGCGCCTCGGGCTTCGACGTGGCCTTCGACCGGATCGGCATTGAGCGGTGGGCGCTGGCGAGCTCCGACCGGACCATTTATCTGGACGAAATCCGGATGGGGCAGACCTATGCGGACGTGTCGCCCACGTTCAGCGAGGGGACCGTGGATTCGTTTCTGCTGGGCGGCGACGCTTCGGCGGGGGAGTACACGGAGTCGCTGGCCGGCGGTCAGGATCCGCTGGGCACCGGTTTCGCGGGGCCCTGGGAAATCAACTCGGGCGGAGGCCCCAGTCTGTCTTCGGACGATCTCGGGTATTCCGACGGGGACCGGATGCTGATCACGGCGGGCGGCAGTCTGTTTATGGGCAACAACAATTCACGGGGCGGACGTCCTTTCACGACGCCCCTGGACGATACGTCGAGCGGAACGCATTACCTCAGTTTTGTGTACAAGCAGATGAGCGGGTTGTACGGCTACCGCGGGGTGGGGCTCTTCGACGGGAGCGTGAGCAGTTCGGACCGGGTGTTTATGTTGTCGATGGATTCCTCGACGGACGGGCAACTCAACCTGATGGCCTTCGGGGATTCTCAACCCGGCATCGCCTCGATCGGATACGAGGAGATGTTTTTCGTGTTGCGGTTCGACATGAGCGCGGGTCCGGGCGGCGACGCCGTCACGGTGTATCTGAACCCCGACCTGCGGGTGGAGCCGACGGTTCCGCTGTACAGCGCGTCGGGGTTGGACATCTCCTTCGACCGGATCGGGATCGAGCGGTGGACCTTGTCGACCTACGATCGGGCGATGCATTTGGACGAGATCCGCACGGGATCGACCTACGATCAGGTGACGCCCGAGGGCGTGGTGTACGCGGGTCTTCTCTTCGAGGACGATTTCGACCGGGTGGATTCACAGGATCTCGGATACACTCCGGACACGGCGTATCCCTGGGTGGAACAGGAGGGAGGCGCGGCCGGCGACGGATCGGTTCAGGTCGCTTCCGGCGCCTTGCACCTGACCGACGTGGACGCCGGCGGATCCGGAACCTTGTTTTATCCCGATCGAAATCTGGATGCCTGGGAGATCTACGACATCGAGTTGACCGTGGATCTGACGGCGATGACCACGTCGAACCACACGGGTTCGGGGTTGTGGCTGTTGCCGCGGGCCGAGGGCTCGGATTTTCCGGGGAACCGGGGCTGGTTCCTGCGGGTGACGGGCACGGGGGCCACGGAGAGTCTGTCGGTGTTCCGCTATGACGGCGGTTCCGCGGACGGTTCGGGAAACCTTGCGGGCACGTCGCTGACGCCAAGCGCGTCGCAGCGGTTGGACCGTGACAAGCCCGCGGACATCCGGATCGAGGTGACCGGGGATTTCGCGTTCCTGACGGTGGATCAATCTCCCTATGGCGGTCCCTCCTTCACCACGCCCGAAATCGATTTGGGTTCCGTGTACGACAACGGCACGCCCGACGTGTTTCTGATGGGCGCCCATCAGGTGCAGAGCGGGAGTCCCGCCATCGACGCGACGATCGACGATCTGACGGTCGGCGTGTACGCCGGCGGCGAATTGAGCGAAGTCAATGTCGCCCGCGCGAACGATTGGATGCGGGCCTACGGGATTCTGCTGGACCAGCCCGCGCCTTCGGGGTTGGACAAAAGCGGCGGCAAGGGCATTTACCGCGCCGCGCGCGACGCGTATTTGCGGGGGGACGACGTGGAGTTCCACACCCGCATCGACGAGCTGGAAGTCTGGTTCGCCTCCGTCGCGGCCTGGTACGAGGAAAAGGACGATCTCACGCATCGCGTGTTGCATGGTCAGAGTCTCGCCTCGGCGGAATCCCATCTGCAGGCGGCGGCGTCGCTGCTGAGTGCCGGTCAAACCGCCGGAGTGGAGGCGGAACTGGACGCGGCCCGCGCGATCAAAGACGGTCTGGGCGCGCCCCCGACCTCGTACAAGAGCGGGGTAAATCGCTGGGGGTGGATCAAGACGCATGAATTGATGGGCTATCGGAAACATCCGGACGAAGGGGAGTATATGGAGCCCACACCGTGGTTGGCGTTTATGAAAGACACCACCGACGCGGGGCGGAGCAGTCTGCTCGGTTTCGTGCCTCCGGGGCCGGGATACAGCTACCGCGAGTCGCGGACCGTGAAACAGATTCCGTTCACGGACGTGCGTTTCCACAACGTGCCGAACAACCATCAATACACCTTCACCCGGGACTGGACGACCACCCGCTGGGAGGAACCCAATGGGCGGGCGATCACCTTTTCGGTGCTGACGCCGTTGATGTTCCAGGAGAACACGGATCGTTTCTACCTTCAGTCGCCGGACGTGTCCTGGGTGTCCATCGACGAGGACATCACGGCCCTGTGGCTCAAGTCCGGCGGACAGTACACCGCGGTGACGACCGGAACGACCTCGACGCCCTCCATGGATTCGCCCACGGCGATTCTTGAAACGTCGCTGGGGTACTATCTGGTGGTGGTTCCGGAATCCATCGACACCGTGACGATCAGCGACGAAGAGATTGAGATCGTGACCGACACGAGCACGAACTTCGCGCTGATGAAGCTGACGTCGGCCTCCACGCCGAGCGGGAATCCGGGATCGTACCCGGATCTGATGACCGCGGTGGATTTCTGGACGGAAGTGGCGTTGGACGCGCCCGTGGCCGTGGCGGAATCCATCCAGGGATCGCAGGTGACGATGACGTATTCGTATCTGACCACGCCCAACGCGTTCGGCGCGTCTTCGCATCGAATCGCGCCCGTGCCTCCGCTGGCGGTGCTCGCGGATCTCGGGGTGCCCGCGGTGCAAGAGGCGCCGCTCCACATGGAGACGAACAAGGACTACGGGAACTACGAGTACGTGGATGGCAATCAGGTGACCTACACGATGCCGTCCGTGGCCCGCACCCCGTTGCACGGGGCGAACATTCCGGTCAACCGCGGCCTGGACGCGACCGACTACGCGGAACTCGCCTCCTACGGCGTTCGCGTGGCCCGGCTGTACCCGATGGACACCACGGATCCCGAGGTCATCAAAGACGCCTTCGAAACGGCGTTGCAATTGTGCCGGGACCACGGGATCAAAGCGATCATCGACCCGCACACCCGGGTGTTCAGCATGAGCTACAACGACGTGTTCCCGCCGGCGGTATTGTCCGACTACATCGATTGGTGGGTGGAGTTGGCCCAGGTCTCCGCGCCCTACCAGGACGTGATTCTGGGGTATGACTTCTACAACGAACCGCCGTTGGACCGCAGCACGCGGATGGCCCAGTGGGTGGACCAGGCGGAGCAAGTCAGCACGGCGATCCAGGCCGTGGACCCGAACGGGCTTCATTACGTTTCGGCCATCTCCTACGGAGGTCCGGGCGGATTGTATCATCTGGACGACGAACTGCCGGACCCTCTGATGCGCCCGACGTACCACATCTACACCCCGTATTCCTTCACCCACCAGAAGGTGCCGCAGGGCGACCACAACGCGCCCAACACCTGGTATCCCGACTGGGTGCCGGGGGTGGACCACGGCAACTCGCATTACGGATATCAGCGTGAACCGACTTTCTACGACAAGTGGAATGTCGGGGCGGTGATGATGCCGGCCTTCGAATACGCGGCCCTGTACAACGCGGAGCTGCTGGTGGGCGAGTTCTCGCCGTTGGGATATACCCGCAGCGGGTCGGAGGACGCGGCCGCGGTGTGGAACAGCCACATCACCGACTGGGCGTCGCGCTATGCCTTCGACACCACCCTGTGGGCCTACCACGGTTCGGGGCTGGAGCATCCGGAGGTGAAGGCGCAGATGCTGGAATTCTGGGGCTACAACTCCGGGATCCAACTGGACGCCTCGTACATCACCCCCTACGGCATCAACCAGAACGGGGCGAATGGACTTCCGGCGGACTTCACCCTGTCCGACGGCGGCAGGACGATCACCCTGACGGGGAATTCCTGGTTCAAGTACGAACTGCCCGAGGACTACACCGTCACTTCGAACACCATGTTGCAGGTGACCTTCAGCAGTTCGGCGGAAGGGGAGTTGCACGGGATCGGGCTGGACGAGGACAACGACCACGACCAGTCCACCCAGAAACGTTCGATCATCCTCCACGGCACCCAGTACTGGAACCGGGGGATTTACCTTCCGGCGGCGGACGACTACTCGAACTTCGCGCCGGACGAGGTGACCTACACCCTGGACCTGGGCAACCTGTATTCGAACACGGGCCCCATGCCCTACCTCATCTTCATCAACGACGGAGATGTGGCCGGCGGTGGCGTGAGCACGTTCCGGAACATCCGGGTGTACGAGGAATAACCTCTTCTCGGGTTGCAACCTCGGCGGCGTCGCTCCCAAGGGAGCGGCGCCGCTTTTTTTATTGGCACGCTTTGGTTCGGGGCCGGGGGTGTTGGGGTGTTTGGGAGCGGACACTCGTTCCCGGGCTCCATTCCCCCTCGATGAGAACGGTTTTGGGGCGCTCCGGGACGCCGCGTTCGTTTCGCATCAGTTGAATGTGCACCAGAGTGACCGCCTCGGCTCCGATGCCGCGCCAGTCCCGTCGCACCGTGGCGAACTCGTCGGAGAGGAGGGAGACGTATCCCATGTCCTCCGGGATTCGATAGCCGGCATCGATCAGCCCCTTGGGCATGCCGGGGAGATCGGCGTTGATGAACGCGTCGATGCGGTGGCGCTTTATCCAGGTTTTGAATTTTTGGGAGGAGGGGTCCTCAAAGGGCATGCGCAAGGGGAGGGGCGCGTAGTCCTCCTCTCCGAGAAGGGCGAGGCTGGCCTCCCAGGCATGGTCCACCCGCGCGTCGGCGCCGGGGAAAATTCCGATGGCGATCCGTTGGTAGCCGAGGGCGTGGAGTTCGCGGACGGCCAAGGGGATGCTGTGGTACTGAAAAGTTCCCGCGCGGTGGACCCGGGGGCTGTCCAGGGTGAACCCCATGGCGGCCACCGCGAAGTTCGACCAGTCCAGCTCGAGCCGCCGGATTCGGTTGGGCAGGGGCGCGAGCACGATGCCTGACATGCCTTTGGCACGGAGAATCGTGGACAGGCGTTTCGGGTTCACATTGGGAGAGGCCCCCCAGATCGGAAGGAGGTTGTATCCGAGTTGAGCCGCCTGCGCCTCGGCGCCTGCGAACAGGATTCGGTTCGCCTTGCTCTTTTTCCATTGCTCCTCCCGCGGATAATAGTGAAGAAACGCGAGATTGGAGGCTGGACTGGTGGGGCGGGCGCGTCGTCGATCCTCCATCAGCGCTGTGACCATGGGGTTGGGTTGGTATCCCATTTCACGTGCGACTCGTTGAATCGACTCCGCCCTCTCCGGGCCCACGCCTGGCATGCCACGCAACGCCCGCGACACCGTCATGTGGGAACAGCCGACGGCTCGGGCGATATCACGCAGGGTGGGCGGAGTTCGCAGTCCAGGTTTGCTTGTGTCAGCCCTGTTTCCACACGCGCCAGTCCTCTTCGGTGTCGATGTCGTAGAGGGGAGGCAAGAGGTGGACCTGGAGGTGGAGGGCGCGGGCTTTTTCGAGGGAGGCGGCGAGGGTGTGGGGGGAGCTCCAGGGGATCTCGGTGAAGAGTTCGGGGATGTGTGTTTTCTGGGCGAGGAGGACGTAGCCGCCGTCTTCGGCGGGGCCGAAGACGAGGTCGGTTCCGGAGTCGAGAGCCTCCTGGGCGGACTGGAAATGCGAGGGGTCGAGGCCGGGGCAGTCGCCTCCGATGCAGCATACGGACGAGGCGCCGTTTTGGAAGGCGTGGCGCACGGCGTGGGAGAGGCGGTCCCCGAGGTCGCCTTCGCATTGAGGAAAATAAACGTGATCGGGTCCGAGCCAGTCGTGGAGTTCGGATTCGGCGTCGGCGGGGGCGTAGTGGATTTCCACGGGCCAGCCCTCGGGAAGGCGGGCGAGTTGGCTTTCAACCAGCTCCCGGTAGATGGCGGCGGCGCGCTCGGGGCCGACGGTGGCGCCGATACGGGTTTTGACCGTACCGGGGCGTGGGGCTTTGAGAAAGAGCTGGATCCGGGGCGGATTCACTCGAAACGGTAGACGAAGTTTGTGAAGGGAAAACCCGCTGCGGGCTCGCGGAGGTTGTGGATCAGCTTGAGGAAGCTTTCGCGGCTGTTTTCAAGGTTTTGGTTGAGCACGTCGATGGGCGTGGGCTCCTCGGCGACGCCGTTGGCGTAGTCGATGGCGAAGCCGGCGAGGGCCCAGGGGAGTTCGAGTTCGTTGGCGAGCACGGCTTCGGGTCCGCAGGTCTGGGAGAGGAAATCGACACCGGCGCGGCGGAGGGCGCGGATTTCGACCTTGGTGTTGAAGCGGGGACCGGTCTGATGCGCGTACACGCCGCGTTGCTCCGCGCCGGTGGCATTGGCGACGGCGTCGGCCAGGTCGGCGTGTACGAGGGATTCGGCCAGGAGGTGTCCCCGTCCGGATTGGCCGGGGGTCTGGAAGAGGGTGCAGGCGGAGCCGTCTCCGAGTCGGTTTTCGGGAAAGTAGACGTCATTGGCCACGAAGGGGGCGCCGAGGGAGAAGTCGGGGTTGAGGACGCCGCACACGGAGCAAGAAATGACCGCGGTGGCTCCGGCCTCGGCGAGGGCGGTAAGGTGGGCGCGGTGGGGGATCTGGTGGGGAAGGGCGGCGTGACCTTCGCCGTGTCGCGGGAGCATGAGGATGTCCCGTCCGTTGACGGTGCCGCGGAAGAGGCGGACGGCGCCATGCGGAGTATCTATGGTCGTGGGAGCGAGGTCGTCGTGGTCGTAGAGTCCGGAGCCGGTGAGGAATGCGAGCATAGCGGGAAAGGGAGAGGGGGCTTGGGAGAAGAGGGCCGCCTGGCAGGCGGCGCTCCGTTAAAATAGGGATTTAAAAAAGCTGTGTGTGTATGTCTCCCCAAGATCGCTTTGGGCGTTCAAGCCCCAATGGTACTCGATATAACGGATCCGGTAGGTTCCTTTGGAGAGAAATTCTTTATGCTCCGCGGGGCCGAAGCGGGTAAGGATGTCCCGGATTCCATTGGGATCGGTAAAATCCTCGGCGTACCAGTCGAAAATTTTGGAGATACGGACCTGGTCTTTCCCGGGAAGGAAGCGGTTGAGATCCTTCCTGCCGAGCCAGGCGCGATAGCGGTGTTTCATGGTCGTCTCCCAGGTGTCGGCGGCATAGGCGCGGTGGTGCAAGGGAGGGCAACTGCGGGCGGCACAGACGACAAGGGCGTGGACTTTCCAGCCGATCAGGGGACGAAGGGTGTCGTGTTCGATTTCGTCGAGGGACACGTCGCGGCCTCCGGCGCGGTGGCGTTTGCCGGTAAAGGGATCGTCCAGCTTCCGAATGCTTTCGGTGGGGAAGTGGTCGAGGATGAAATCGATGGTGAAGGCGTTGTAGGCGTTGAGCAGGGAGGCGATCCGTTCCTTTCCCTCGGCGGGGGACCCGGGTGCGGGCGCGTACTGGAGGAGGTAGGCTTTGAGTGTGTCGCGGTCGGGTTTGGACGCGTGCCAGGCGGTGTAGTCGACCCGTCCCCTGGCATCCACGTATTTTCGCAACAGGGCGTCGTAGGGAGCGTGGTCGATCCCTGAAGGCACGCGCACCTCTTCGGCCCAAAGGCCGAGCGACATCAGGGTCAGGCATACAAACAGGCGTGTTCTCATGCGGTCTCCTCCAAGGGGGTGGCGTCGCGTATGGCGCGTCGGGCGAGGCGGGTGACGTAGACGGTGACGGCGAGGGTGGCGAGCAATCCGGCGCCGAGGTAGATCCAGCGCAGAAGGTTCGGCTCGCTTTCACCCGCGGCTGTTTGGATGCCGGCTTTCCCCAGGTAGCCGAGGTAGACGTACAGCAAGGTGCCGGGCAACATGCCCGCCCAACTGGCGGCGACGTAGTGGCTGAACCGGATACCGGTCAGTCCGAGGAGGTAGTTGAGGGCGACGAAGGGGAAGACGGGGGAGAGGCGGAGCAGGGCCACGATTTTCCAGCCGCGTTTGCTGACCGCCCGGTCCACGGCTTCGAACTTTTTACGATCGGCGAGCGTGGCGCGAACCTTGTCGCGGGCGAGGTGGCGGCCGACGAGAAAGGCGAGGGCGGCGCCCAGGGTGGAGGCGATGGAGACGGCGATCATCCCCGTGACCAGCCCGAAGGCGAACCCGGCGCCCAGAGTGAGCGCGCTTCCGGGAATCAAGAGCACCGTGGCCAGGGCGTAGACCAGAATGAACACGATGACACCGGTAAGTCCCCAGTCGGCCACGCGTTGATTGAAGGATCGGAGGGTGTCGGCCACGGGCAGCTGATTCATGGCGACCGCGAGGACCACGAGAATCAGCGCGATGGCTGCGAGTTTAAGGTATCGTCGGGTTTTCGGGGAAAGGGATGGCATGGGAAACGATTGAAATGGAGGTTCCCCGAGTAGACGAACCCGTCTCCGCCCGCTTACAGAAAAAACCGAACGGGTTCGGGGTCAGTTTTTCTGTCTGTATTCCGCCCTGTTGCGAAGTTCTTTGCGAAGACGTTTGGCGTCCCACCCTTTTCGGAGGATTTTGTCGCGGTAGGTGTTGAGCGCGCCCTCGTCGGGTTTGCGTCCCAATACATCCTGAAAGGCCTCGCGAATGATTTTATCGGCGTACTCGTTGCTGTTTCGGAGGGCCTTGCGCACATCCTCGGCGGTCCAGTCTTTTTCGATGACTTTGCTGCGGAAGTTGCGCATGCCCTCGGGGTCGGGTTTGCGTCCGAGCACGTCCTCGTAGGCTTCGGTAACGATGTCGGTGGCGGATTCGGCGAACAGCCGCGCGGGCAGGACGGCGGTGAACAGAAAGGTCAGAAGGAGAAAGAGGCGCATGGGAAAGCTCCAAGGTGAAAAGTTGGGGGTATGATAGTGGGTGATTGGGGAAGGTCAGCTTCCAAGTTGGGAAAGAGGAGGGTTTTAGTTTTAAGGTTTCAGTGTTCAGTGTTCAGGGTTCGGGGTTTTGGATTGGTTTGGAGGGGAGGTGGCCTCGTAGGTAACAGAGGGTAAGTTTGAGATCGTTCCAGGTGCGGCGGAGGGGGCCCTCGGCATCGAAGCGGCGGGCGGAGCCGAGGACGGGAGGACGGAGCAGGGTGGTGGGGCCGGTTCGTTTCAGGCGGCGGGAGAATTCGAGGTCCTCGAACAGGGGAAGGTCGGGAAAGCCGTCGAGTCGACGGAAAGCGTCGGCGCGGGCGAAGATGGCCTGGTCTCCGAAAAACCAGCCGAGAAGGCGTCCGCGCAGGTCGGCGGCGCGGCAGCTGAATTTGAGGAAGAGCGAGGGGCTGTCGAATCGGCGGGCGAAGGCTCCGCCGACGGCTCCCCGTTCGAGGGCGTTTCGTATGTCCTGTTTGGCGGAGGGGGGAAGTCGGGTGTCGGCGTGTAGGAAGAGAAAGGCGTCGGCGGTGGATCCGGCGGCGCCGAGGTTCATTTGGCGGGCCCGGCCCTGGGTGGACGCGTCGGCGACGAGGTGTTTCACGCCGTAGGTGTTCGCGGTGTCCCGGGAGTCCCCGCAGGCGTCGACTACCCGGATTTCCTGAGGCCGCCAGCCTTTGTTCAAGAGATCGGGGAGGAGGGCGGAGAGCTCTCGATCATCGTTTCGGACGGGAACGATGACGTGAATTTCAGGAGGATCGTTCATGAAACGAAATGGAAAAAATTGTTGAATCGGTTGGTGGTGGTCGTTGACACCACAACATGTAGTAGGGTATAAATCCGTCAACCGCAAAACCCGTCCGGAGTTTCGACTTCGCGGGGCGGTGGTCCCTCTATGAAATGTCCCAAGTGTCACGAGCTGGAAGATAAGGTCATCGACAGCCGCCTGGTCAAGGACGGCGAAGTGATTCGCCGCCGACGGATGTGCCAGGGCTGTGGATTCCGCTACACCACGTATGAAGAGGTGGTGAGGTCCGGATTGCGCGTATTGAAACGCAACGGGATGACGGAGGAATTCAAGCCGGCGAAAATTCTGCAGGGGCTTCTCAAATCCTGCGAAAAGCGGCCGGTGACCGAGGATCAGATTAATCGGGTGGTGGATACGATTGTGAAGGAGCTGGAGGCCGAGTACGAGAAGGAGGTTCCCAGCATGGCGATTGGCCGCAAGATCATGACCCATCTGGAACACCTCGACGAGATCGCCTATGTGCGCTTCGCCAGCGTGTATCGCCGGTATCGCGATGTGAACCAATTCCTGAGCGAAGTCGAAAGTTTAATCGGAAGGGAGTAGCGAATGGTTGGTTTTTCCGCACAGTCCGGTTGCGAACGCCGTCGGCGCCTGGCGGAAGCCCTTCGGGAGGCGGAGGTGCCGGGAGAGGCGGAGGATCACGAGTGGATGGCGGGACGGTTGCATCGCGGGCTGGAAAACCTGGATCCGGAGGATCGGTTCCCGTGGATGGAGGAATTATTGCTTTCCGGCCTGCTGATGGGGATCGGCATGAACCCGGCCGACTGCCCCCGTTTGGAGGGGGCGTGTTTCCCGGAATCGTGGTTGCGCGCGGTGCCGCCGATGTTGCGGAGTGGATTTCCGCAGATCACCTGGCAACTGATTCAAACCGGGGTCTTGACGCACGAGGGGGCTCCATGGGGAAAGACGGAGCGATGGCGTATCGATGGCAAGAGGCTGGAGCCGTTGTTGAACGAGTGGCACGAATTGGGGGAAACGTTGGTGTTCCGGAATCTCGCGCGTGGATTGGCTCCGCTGAGCCGTGACCATGAGGGGCGTGTACAGATCGCGTTGGGGAACGTGGACCGGGATCGTGGTCGGAGTTGGTTGCGTCAACTGCGGAACGCCTTGGCGCCAATGACGCCGGACGCCGCGCCGCATTTGCTTCTGGCGTGAGCGCGGGCGTGTGGAGCGGTTTCGTTCAACCGCTCCGGGATGTGAGGGCGCGGTTGAGTTTCCCGGAGACGAAACCTTCGTTGTCCAGTTCCACCTTGGTGAACCCAAGCTCCCCGAACGCCGACGCGAGGTCGGATTCGAGCGATTGGAGTCGGGCGACCTGCTCCGGGGGCACTTCCACTCTGGCGCCGGCCTCGCCGATGTGGCGGACGCGACAGACGGGGAACCCCTGGTCCGCAAGCCAGGTTTCGGCGTGTTCAATGCGGCGGAGCTTGGTGGCGGTGACTCGCTGTCCGTAGGGGATGCGTGAACTGAGACAGGGGGCGGCGGGTTTGTCCCAACATTCGAGTTCGAGCGCCTCGGCGAGGGCGCGGACCGCGGGTTTGTCCATTCCGCATTCCGCCAAGGGACTGCGAACCTGGAAGTGTTCGGCCGCCTGGAGGCCGGGGCGGTAATCGCCGAGGTCGTCGGTGTTGGTCCCGTTGAGGATGACGCAGGGGGCGTGGCGCCGCGCGAGATCCTCGAGTTCGGTGTACAGGGTGTGTTTGCAGAAGAAGCAGCGGTTGGCCGGATTCAGAAAGTAGTCGGGATTGCCCAGTTCCCGGGTCTCGATGATTTTGAGGGGGATGCCGTGGCGGGCGGCGAAGGCCTTGGCCGCGTCGAGGTCCGACAATTTGAGGCTGGGAGAGGCGGAGATGACGGCGAGATTTCTGTCCGGTCCCAACAGGTGGTTGGCCATCCAGGCGACAAGGGAACTGTCGACGCCGCCGCTGAAGGCGGTGAGGACGAAGGGTTGTTCTCGAAACCAGGCGGCGAGGGCGTCGGGAATGGGGGAGTCGATCATGGAGACAAGGTACGCCGCCGGGACGCGGTTGCAACCCGGGGGCTCAGGAATCGGAGGAGTCGTCCGGTGCGTCTTCGGCGTCCGCCCCGGCGGCCTCGGCCCTGGCGCGGGCCTCTTCCAGTTCTCGGGTGAGGCCTTTGAGGGCCTGTTCGCGGTCGGCCAGATCCCGTCGGAGCCGGATCAGTTCGTTCATCCGCTCCGAGATGGTTTTCAACTGGCTGTCCGCGGTCTCCCGCAACTGTTTCCGTGCTTCCTTTTCCTGGGAGAGTTCGAGTTGAAGCTGTTTCAACTGGTTTTCCAGTTGATCAAGCCGCTCGGTGCGTTCCGCCAGTTCTTTTTCCCGGTCTTCGATTCGGTCGGCCAAGTCGTCTTTTTCGCCTTCCAGGGTTTTGACGGCCTCGCGCGACTCCCATCGTTCCTTTTCGGCCTCCGCCATCTTCTCCTCGGCCCGGGCCTGCACTTTCCGACTTTTTTTGAGATCTTTGAGGAGTCCGTCGCGTTCGTCGGCCAGTTCCTCCAGGGCCTTCTCGGTGTTCGTCAACCGCTCTCGCAACGCGTCCGCCTCTCCGGCGCCTTTTCGCGCGTCGGCGGCATGGGCGTCGGCCTCTTCGCGTGCCGCCGCGAGTTGGGTTTTAAGTTCCTGTTGGGCGTTTCGGGCGTCGGCCTGGTCGACGCGGGCGGCCTCCAAGGCCTCGGTCACGGTTTGAAGGCTGGTGTTCAACCGTTGTTGTTCTTCGAGGGCCTGTTGTTTGGCAAGCCGCTCGACATTCAGGGTGGCGGTGGCCGCGGCGATGCCGTCGCGGAGGGTTTGAAGGGTCTCGGACTGGTCGGCGATTCGGGCTTCAAGGTTTTCGTTGCGGGTGTTGAGTTCGATCACGGTCTCTTCCAGCAGCGGCATATCCTTGGTTCTGGCTTTCAGAGCCTCGATTTCGGCCCGGGCCGCCTCCAGGTCGCGCTTGGCGGAGGCGAGGTCGTCCCGGAATTGATTGCGTGCGAGAACAAGACGTTGCTCGCGGTTGGAGGCTTCCGTTTTTTCCTGTTTCAGGGATTCAGTGGTTTTCTCGAGTTCCGCGCGTGTGGTTTGAAGATTCTCCGAGAGGTCTTTGGCGTCGGTTTGAAGCGTATCCCGCTGTTGGGCCAGTTCCCTGGCGCGGATCTCGAGGGCGTCGGCGCGCTCCTGCAACAGGGCGTTGAAGCGTTCGAGGTCTTTGACCTCTTTGCGAAGTTTCGCTTTCTCGCGTTCTCCGGTCTCTTCCCGTTCGGCGGCGGCGCGACGCAAGGTCCGCAGTTCCTCCTCCTGGTTTTGAAGTTGGGCGTTGGCCTCCCGCAACTCCACGGTCATGTCGATATTGCGTTTTTCAAGTTCGAGCAACCGGGCGGCGTCCCGCAGCATTTTCTCCCGGGTTTCGAGATAAAGGGCCTTGAAATCCTCGCCGCCCGCGCGGGGTTCGGAAGAGGCCTCGGGTGTCGGAGTGGCCTTGGCGGGAACGGTTTTCTCCAGAGAGGCGATCTTCTCACGCAGGACCTTGACGCGGTAGGAGACGATGTCCGCCTTGAAGTCGGGATCGCGTTCGCGAAGGGCCCGATAGGATTGCAGGGATTTCCGATACAGGGCCAGGGCCTCGGCCGGTTTCTTGTCCTCGAGGAGTTTGTCGGCGTCCATCAGGGCGAGGTAGGCCTCGGTGTTGACGGTGTTTAGATCCGGCTCCTGCGCGCGGAGCGGGGCCGTGGCGAGGGCGAGGCACATCGAAAAGCAGAGATAGAGAAAGATACGTGTCATAGGGATCGGTCCAAATTGCGGTTGCCCCGTTCTTATGCGCCCTGTTGGAGTTGTCACGGCAATTCCCCGGTGGATGCCGGGTCAGTACCGGAAGCCGGGACGGAGGCCGAAGGCGGAGGGGAGGTGGCGGATGTCGGGGGGACGGCGTCCCGGGCGGCCTATCAC
>Ga0194138_10000250_pt1 | contig 26158 bp, 20 predicted proteins | sample TARM_MetaG_T2_14_FD_134022 | JGI IMG/M metagenome (GOLD analysis project Ga0194138, IMG submission 134022) | Freshwater microbial communities from Pennsylvania, USA, analyzing microbe dynamics in response to fracking - TARM_MetaG_T2_14 (version 2) | ecosystem: Environmental > Aquatic >...
AGCATCACTGATCGCGGTCACTGAATTGGTGACTTGACCCGCACGTCAGGACCGAAATGACAAACGTGTTTTTCGGCAGCCCTGAACCGGGGATTGAATTCATCGATGCGATACGCAGACTTCCCCTTTACATAAGGCCTGGTTATCGGTGGCGACCTGCAGCGTCCGAACGTTGCATCGCGACGAGTTAACGGTGTCGCATTATAGGATCGTCAAGTGCGACCGTGATTCAATCGGTGGTAGGAAAACCGTATTTCCACTTGTGGACGCAGCGCGACAGCGGCTGAAATGTGAAGCTCAGGCGGGGGATTTTGCAGATGTAAGGTGGGCTAGAGACGCTCATTCTTAGTGCACGTTCGGAGCTATCTTTTCGGCTCGATTTGTATCTCGCGCCTCGTTGACGCACCCCACCATCGTCAATGCGATCTCGACATATTTCTGTGCTACCGTCTCGGGGGTCATCGGCCCGGCGGCGTCGTACCAGCGCGGAATTGCCTGGCACATTGCTAGCATTGCCCGCGTCGTTTCCCTTGGGTCGATCACGCGGAAAACACCACGCTCTTGGCCGTCTTCGACAATTCGCAAAACAATGTCCTCGACGCCTCTACGAACCACGCGATAGCGCGAGCGGTTTTCCGGGCTCAAGTACCGAACTTCGCCCTCCACTGCCGCTAATCGAGAGCGGATAGTCATGGGGAGCACAATTGCTTCGATTACGTTGGCGAGTTGCAGGACGCAGTTTTCGCCCCCTGCGGCGCTGGCGGCCTGCGCTCGCGCCACCACGTCGCCCGTCGAGTATTCCAACAGGTCCAGGAGCAAGCCCTCTTTGTTTTTGTGGTGGTAGTAGAGGGTCGGCAAGGTCACCCCCACGCGGTGACAGATATCCCGCACTGATGCGCCGTGAAATCCGTTTTCGGAGAAGGCGTCCAACGCGGCGGAGAGAATGGCCGACAGGGCGGGGGGGTCGACGTGCCGCCATTGGGCAGCCGCATCGCCCGTCTCCGACTCCTCGACCCCGCCAGTATTGGGTTCTGGCGACAAGTAACTAGGGTTCACTCGATTCACTCGTCGATTCTACGTTTGGAGAGGTTTGCAGTGTGGCGGGCGATCCGCCGCGCACGATACCCGGCACCTGGGACGAACACTCCGATGTCGTCTCCATCGGCAGGACTTTGCAACAACGGTTGCCGCCAGCGTGCCCGACGAAGCCAGCATACGCAGACTGCTCTCTGGCTCGTTCATCATGTGCGCGGGCCCCACCGGCCCCGCTTGCAGCCAAATCTAGCTGTCAGCCTTGAGGTCCACGAGCCGGCTCCATCCATGGCTAGCTGTCGCGAACCCGTTGTGGGCAGAGGCTCGTGCGCCGTCGGAACGGTGGCAATCGGACATTGACAGGGTACAGTGCGCCTCGTACGTTATATAACGTTCGCTATACGGATTCGGTTGCGAGGCCGATCCTAACGCTGGTTGCTCAGTGAACGGGAGCTCGACGTGAGCACGGCGGAACGTCAAATCCTTCAGCGAGGGCCCGAGCCCCTTCGAGCCGATAAGGACGGTAAGCAGTGGACCGAACCATATTCGAGAGTGATCACGAGGCGTACCGACAGACCGTCAGGGAGTTCCTTGCCCGCGAGGTCGAACCCCACTACGAACAATGGGAAACTGAAAGGCTGGTCGACCGCGCCGCGTGGTCGGCCGCGGGGGAGTTCGGCATCCTCGGACTCTCCGTCGCGGAGGAGTTCGGCGGACCTGGGGTATCCGACTACCGCTTCCGGTACGTGCTGGCCGAGGAGATCGCCCGGACAGGCACCACTTGCTTCGGTGCCGGCCTAGGCACTCAGGACGACATCGTCATCCCCTATTTCGCCCAGCTCGGGACCGATGAGCAGAAGCAACGCTGGTTGCCCGGAATGGCCACCGGTCAACTGATCGGTGCGATCGCCATGACCGAACCGGGCACCGGCTCCGACCTACAAGGAATCAGAACCACTGCCGTGCGAGACGGAGATGTTTGGATTCTCAATGGACAGAAGACGTTCATCACGAATGGCATTCACGCTGATGTGGTCATCGTTGTCGCGCGTACCGATCCGGACGCTGGTTCGCGAGGATTTTCGCTTCTTGTCGTGGAGCGTGACATGCCCGGTTTCTCCCGTGGCCGCAAGCTTCACAAGGTGGGGTTGGCAGGGCAGGACACTGCCGAGTTGAGCTTCGATGATGTCCGCGTTCCTGCGAACAACCTCCTCGGCACCGAGGGCAGAGGGTTCTTCCATCTCATGGAGAATCTTCCGCTCGAACGGATCTCTATCGCTGTCGGTGCGGTCGCCTCGGCGCGTGCGGCGTTCGAGTGGACCAAGAGCTACGTCTTCGACCGCAAGGCCTTCGGCAAACGAATCGGCGATCTGCAGAACACTCGCTTCGTGCTGGCGGAAATGCTCACCGAGATCGAGGTGACGCAATCACACATTGATCGATGTGTGCTCGCGCTCAATGCCGGGGAGCTCACACCAGTTGACGCTGCCAAGTCGAAGTGGTGGGCCACCGAGCTGCAGAAACGCGTCGTCGACCGATGTGTGCAACTGCACGGCGGCTATGGCTACATGATGGAGTATCCGATCGGTCGCGCCTATGTCGATAGCCGTGTGCAGACCATCTACGGAGGTACGACGGAAATCATGAAGGAGATTGTCGGCCGCGATATCGCGTCTGAATTCGCCTGAGCGGTCAACCCCGACCCCCTATCCATGTGATCGAACTCGATAAATCGGTCGGCGTCCAGCGACCGGAATCACCTGAAATCGGAAGGAACCTACACCCATGCCAGTGCCGGAGGCTTTTATTTATGACGCGGTGCGTACGCCCCGCGGCCGGGGGAAGTCGAGCGGTTCGCTCTATAGTGTCGCCCCGATCGACCTCGCCGTCGGTGTCCTGCGCGCAGTGGTCGAGCGCAACGCGAACCTGGACCCGGCCCAGATCGAGGACGTCGTGATGGGCATCGTCTCCCCGATCGGTGAGCAGGGGTCCGTACTGCCGCGTATCGCGGCCATTGCAGCCGGCTTTCCGGAGACAGTGGCCGGTGTGCAGGAGAACCGCTTTTGCGCTTCAGGGCTCGAGGCCGTCAACCTCGCCGCCCAGAAGGTCCGCGCAGGGTGGGAGGATCTCGTCGTCGCCGGTGGCGTCGAGTCCATGTCGCGCGTGCCCATGGGCTCGGACGGCGGCGCCTGGGCCCAGAACCCGAAGGTGAACCACTCCACCTCGTTCGTGCCGCAGGGCATCGGAGCGGATCTCATCGCCACCCTGGAGGGTTTCTCCCGGCGCGATGTCGACGAGTTCGCGCAGCGTTCCCAAGAGCTGGCCTCCGCGGCGTGGGACGACGGTCGGTTCGCCGGTTCGGTCGTCCCGGTGGTCGACCTGGCGGGGCAGGTCGTCCTCGACCACGACGAGCACATCCGCCGCGGCACCACCGCCGACGATCTGGCGGCTCTGAAGCCCTCCTTCGCCGCCCTCGGTGACCAGGCCGGATTCGACGCCGTCGCGCTGCAGAAGTACCACTGGGTGGAGAAGATCGACCACGTCCACCACGCCGGCAATTCCTCCGGCATCGTCGACGGTGCAACCGCCCTGCTCATCGGCAACGCCGAGGCGGGCGAGCGCAACGGGCTGGCGCCCCGCGCACGGATCGTCTCCGCGGCGGTCGTCGGGTCCGAACCGACGATCATGCTCACCGGTCCCACCCCCGCCGCCCGCAAGGCGCTGGCCAAGGCGGGCCTGACGATCGACGACATCGACGTGTTCGAGGTCAACGAGGCGTTCGCCGCCGTACCCATGAAGTTCGCCAAGGACCTCGACGTTCCGATGGACAAGATCAACGTCAACGGCGGCGCGATCGCCATGGGGCACCCCCTCGGCGCGACCGGCGCGATGATCCTCGGCACCGCCCTGGACGAATTGGAACGCCGCGACGCCCGCTACGCCCTGGCCACCCTGTGTGTGGGAGCCGGCATGGGCATCGCCACCATCATCGAACGCCTGTAGACGACCCGGCCTCCAGCCCCGAAGGACTCACACCTCATCATGAGCAGCGAATTCACCAACACCATCACCTACGACCGGGACTCCGACGGGATCGTCGTGCTGACCCTCGACGACCCCAACCAGAGCGCCAACACCATGAACGCCGACTACCTGGCCTCCATGGAGCAGGCGGTCGACCGGCTTGAGTCCGAATCCGACGACATCACCGGTGTCATCCTGACTTCGGCCAAAAAGACCTTCTTTGCCGGCGGCGACCTGGGCGACATCCTGTCGATCCCCACTGACGGTGCGGAGGCGGCCGTGGCCTCCGTCGAGCGGGCCAAGGCGCCCCTGCGACGTCTGGAGACCCTGGGCAAGCCGGTGGTGGCCGCCATCGCCGGCGCCGCGCTCGGTGGCGGGCTCGAGATCGCCCTGGCCACCCACTACCGCATCGTCGTCGACTCCCCGGCCGTTCAGCTCGGCCTGCCCGAGGTGAGCCTGGGCCTGCTCCCCGGTGGCGGCGGCATCGTCCGCACCGTCCGCATGCTCGGAGTCGCCACCGCGCTGATGGAGGTTCTGCTGGAGGGCAAGCGACTGCGTCCGGGCAAGGCCCACGAACTCGGCTTGGTCGACGAGCTCGTCGCGAGCCCGGATGATCTGCTGCCGGCCGCGAAGGCGTGGATCTCCGCCAACGCCGACGCCGCCCAGCCGTGGGACCGCAACGGATACCGGATGCCAGGCGGCACCCCGGCAAGCCCGTCGCTCGGTGCCAACCTCCCTGCGTTCCCCGCTCTGCTTCGCAAACAGCTCAAGGGCGCTCCGTACCCGGCACCAGTGGCCATCCTGTCCGCGGCCGTCGAGGGCGCCGGCGTGGACTTCGACACCGCCTCGATGATCGAGGCCCGCTACTTCGCCGGCCTGGCGACCGGTCAGACCGCCAAGAACATGATCCGCGCCTTCTTCTTCGACCTGCAGAAGGCCAACGGGCTCGCCAAGGCCCACGGCTCCGCCGAACGGGAACCGATCAGCAAAGTGACCGTCCTCGGCGCCGGGATGATGGGCGCGGCGATCGCCTACGTCTGTGCCAAGTCCGGCATGGAGGTCGTCCTCAAGGACATCGACTCCTCCGCCGCCGAGCGGGGCAAGAGCTACTCGGAGAAGCTCGTCGCCAAGAGCGTCTCCCGGGCGGCCGAGGGTGAGGCCCGGGAGAAGGCCCGGTCCAAGGGCGAGGCTCTCCTCGCGCGGATCACCCCCACGACCGACCCGGCGGTGACCGACGGGTCGCAGGCCGTGATCGAGGCGGTCTTCGAGGACCCCGCGGTCAAGAAGCAGGTCTTCGCCGAGATCGCGCCGCACATTGCTGACGACGCGCTGCTGTGCTCCAACACCTCGACCCTGCCCATCACCCTCCTCCCCGACGGAGTCGACCGGCCGGCGGACTTCATCGGTCTGCACTTCTTCTCGCCGGTGGACAAGATGCCGCTGGTCGAGATCATCAAGGGTGAGCAGACGTCCGAGGACACCCTCGGCCGTGCCCTGGCGCTGGTGGCGCAGATCTCCAAGACGCCCATCGTCGTCAACGACTCGCGCGGGTTCTTCACCAGCCGCGTCATCGGGACCTTCACCAGCGAAGGCATGGCCATGCTCGCCGAGGGCATCCCCGCCGCGACCATCGAACAGGCCTCCTCGCAGGCCGGGTACCCGGCCCCGGTGCTCGCACTGATGGACGAGCTCACCCTCACCCTGCCCCGCAAGATTCGGGACGAGACGCGGGCCGCCGCGAAGGCGGAGGGGCGCGAGTCCGCGCCGCACCCCGGTGACATGGTTCTGGATCGCATGATCGACGACCACGACCGCAAGGGCCGCTCCACCGGAGCAGGGTTCTACCAGTACACAGACGGCAAGCGGACCGGCCTCTGGCCGGGCCTGACCGACGCCTTCGGCCCGGCCACCGAGATCCCACTGCAGGATGCCATCGACCGGATGCTCTTCGCCGAGGCCATCGAGACCGTCAAATGCCTGGACGAGGGAGTGCTCGAGACCACCACGGACGCCAACGTCGGCTCGATTCTCGGCATTGGCTTCCCCGGCTGGACCGGCGGCGTCGCCCGCTACATGGACCAGTACCCCGGCGGCCTGCCCGGATTCGTCGCCCGCGCCGAGGAACTCGCCGCGAAGTACGGCGAGCGCTTCACCCCGCCGGCCTCACTGCGCGAGAAGGCCACCTCCGGCGGCACCTACGAGGAGGTCCAGCCGTGATCCGTACCCGCTTCACCGAGGAGTTCGGGGTCCGCCACCCCATCGTCCAGGGCGGGATGATGTGGGTCGGCCGCGCCGAACTCGCGGCCGCGGTGTCCAACGCGGGCGCCCTGGGCATCATCACCGGCCTGACCCAGCCCACCCCGGAAGATCTCGCCCGCGAAATCGCCCGCTGCCGGGAGATGACCGACCAGCCGTTCGGCGTGAACCTGACCATCCTGCCCGCTATCACGCCGCCGCCGTACGCCGAGTACCGGCAGGCGATCGTCGAATCCGGAGTCAAGATCGTCGAAACCGCCGGCTCCAACCCCAAGGATCATCTGCCGGTATTCCACGAGGCCGGGATCAAAGTCATCCACAAGTGCACGTCGGTACGACACGCGGTTAAGGCCGAGCAGCTCGGGGTGGACGCCGTGTCTATCGACGGGTTCGAATGCGCCGGCCACCCCGGTGAGGACGACGTCCCCGGGCTGGTCCTCATCCCGGCAGCCGCCGCCAAGCTGAGCATCCCGATCCTGGCCTCCGGCGGCATCGCCGACGCCCGGGGCCTGGTGGCCGCGCTCGCACTGGGCGCCGACGGAGCGAACATGGGAACCCGCTTCATGTGCACCGCCGAGTCCCCGGTCGCCGAGGCGGTCAAGCAGCAGATCGTCGCCAACACCGAGCTCGACACCAAGCTCATCTTCCGCACACTGCACAACACCGCCCGGGTCGCCGCGAACGCCGTCTCCGCCGAGGTCGTGGCTAAGGAGGCCGAGGGCGTCGAGTTCTCCGACATCCAGCACCTCGTCGCCGGTGCCCGGGGTCGCAAGGTCTTCGAGGACGGCGATCTCGACGCCGGCATCTGGACCGCCGGACAGTGCCAGGGACTCATCGACGACGTGCCCACCGCGGCTGAGCTCGTCGACCGGATGATGACCGAGGCCGAGCAGATCATCTCCGCCCGTCTGGGCGCGATGGTCGAGGCCGCAGAGGCGGTCCGATGACGTCCTCGGGGCGGGAGGCGTTGCGCGTCGAGCACGACGATGTGGGAGTTGCCACCATCACGTTCAACCGGCCGGACCGGATGAACGCCGTGGACTACCCTACGCTCGCCGCGCTGGGCGAGGTGGTCACCGAGGTAGCCGCGGATCCCGCCACGAGGGTGATCTTGCTGGCCGGTGAGGGTGGTGCGTTCACCACTGGGGCGGACCTGCAGGCGACCCGCGAGGCCGCCGAGTCGGGGGACACTGTGGCGCCCGAGGTCACCATGACGGCTGCCAACGAGGCTGCCCGCGCGGTACTCACCGCGCCGGTGCCCGTGATCGCCGCGGTGAACGGCCCGGCCGCCGGCGTGGGCGTGTCCCTGGCGCTGGCCGCGGACCTGATGTTCATGTCGGAGGACGCTTATCTGCTGTTCGCGTTCACCAACATCGGCCTTATGCCCGACGGCGGGGCGAGCATCCTGCTGCCCGCCGCGGTGGGGCGCTCGGTCGCCTCGCGCATGCTGTTGCGCGGAGACGCGGTCTCGGCGACCGAGGCCCGGGAGGTGGGGCTCGCGGTGGACGTCCTGCCGGCGGCCGAGCTGCACGCCGCGGCCACGAAGCTGGCCCGCCGACTGGCCCGTGGCCCGCGCCGGGCGCTGGAGCTGACCAAGCGGTCCGTGACCCTCGCCGCGCTGGCAGGACTGGACCAGGCGCTGGACCGGGAGCACGAGGGCCAGTGCGAACTGCTGGTCTCCCCGGATTTCGCCGAGGGAGTCGCCTCCATCCTCGACAAGCGCCGCCCCAGTTTCTCCTGACCCCGGTCGAGGGTTAGCGATCGGGGCGAGTTCCTCGGATTGGCCGAGGGAGTGATCGAAGAGCGGGACTCTCGTCTTGGCGCCCGGCACTGGTGCGCCCGGGAGGGATGCGGCGACGAACGGCGGGCGACAAGCGGATCCTGTGGAGGGAACTGACGTGTGGGGGCTGCCTAATCGGCAGCCCCCACACGTCTTAAAAGTGTCGTGTCACGGGGAAGGTGTCACGCCACGCCGATGATGAACGAGTGGTCCCCGGCGGGCACCGGGAATGAGAACTCGCCCTTGTTGTCGGCTTGGGCCTCGCTGGCCTTTCTGCCGTCGATTAACAGTCGCACCGTGCTTCCTGGTGTGAGATTGGTGACCGTCCCACGATTGTCATGCTTGGCTGTCGTTTGGGCGATCAACGCAGATCGGCCCGCATCGAAGGTGGCCGCCCGAACTCTGACCTCCGGCCATGCCAGACCCGTAAGTGTGGGTTGGACGAATCGATCACGGTCGACTCTGGATTCACGGAGGACCCCGGGACGAGCTGCCGCTGCCGCGAGGACCATCGACTGGAGGTAGCCGTTGCGGAGGTAGTACTCGGGTCGCTCATCGCCAAACTTGTGGACCAGCATGTGCCCGTCCCACAAGGGTCCGCTGTAGTTGCGGTTCCATTCGAGCATCTGTCCTGCGATCTCGGTGTCGCCGAGCACGGCGGCAGCGTGTGCTCCGTGCACGGTCGACACGATGTCCGCCATCGTGAACTCAATGGCCTGACCCGACGTGGTAGTTCCGCTCCCCACAACGGGAGCGACGAACGGGTTACGCTCCTCCGAGCCGTCAGGGGCGCACTGGTACGCGGTTCCGTCCGTCAGCCGCGACAAGAACTTGCGCTTTGTCATCTCGTAGGCTTCGGTCGAGAACTGGTGTGAGATCTGGTGCAAGTTCCACGTACTGAACTGGTCGAATGGCGCTGGTGCCCAACCCGGGAACCACTGCAGGCCACCATCGGTATGCACGCCCTTGTACACGAGGTAGATCATGTCGAGGGGCTGACCGGAACTGCGTGCCGGTACGAACCAGTCTGCCCCGATCTTCTCGAGCATATTGTCGGGACCGGTGACGGTTTGGGCCGCATAGCTCGTTCCGTGCACATGATCGAAGCCCAGAATCGATTGAGCAACTGACACGTTGCAGACCAGGTATCGAGTGGGGATCTGACACAGCAGCATTCGTCCGGAGTCGGCTTGGATCTGCCGGACGAAGACCTGCATGATCTCGTCCCAGCTGTGTCGCCATGACTGACCGGGGGTCACCTTGGTTCCCGCGATCTCGACGCCATCACCGCGGTAGACGAATTCGAACTGATGGGACTTGGACAGTGAGTCAGTCACCAACGCATACTTCGACGCGACGGACATGATGTTGCCCATGTACATGGCGTTTCCGGATTGCGCCGGATCCGCGGAATACGGAACGTGAGATCCGTCGTTGTGGCTGTGATTGGCGTTCTCAGTCCAGTAACGCCACGCTCGGTCGTCGAGTCCCTTCGCGAGGACGCCACCGAGCACCGTTTCCGCAAAGTCTCGATAGGCGGGAGTTTTGTCCACGGCGATCGCAACGGCAGACGCCGAGTGATGGATGTCGTACTGCAACCCGTCGGCTTCGGCTCCGGTGACGCCCGGGCGACCGTCAAAACCGACTGACGCCTCCCACAAAGACCAGTCACCCTCTGCTGCGGTGGCTTTACGGAACTGGTATTCCAGCATCCCGAGCTCGTCCCGGCCGAAAGACGGATAGGAATCGACGTCAATTGATCCCAGCGAATCCCACGAAGGCGTGCCCGCCCCGCCGGCCGAACCGCTCGATCCGAAACCCAATCCGGCGCTCGAGGCACCGTAGGTTCGGGGCGCAGCAACCACGTGGGTGGCCAGAGCGCCAGCCGCGAGGGCGGAGAAACCCCCGAGAACAGCTCGTCGGTTGACTCTTCTATCGGCCCAGCCGGGACTGTTCATGATGACTCACCTTTGCTGTTCGTCACTTCGCGGGAATAGGACAGGAACGGGCGTCCGCTTCTCGGCCGACACGTTCCAGCATTGTTGCCCCCCCCCCTGTGTAAAGGTGGCACTGAGCGCCAAGCTAGCACCGCATGCCAGCTGTGTCGAGAGTCACTTCTTCAGGTCTCGCGGAGCCGGCCGTGCGTAACTTTGTGGCTCCTGCATGGGCCCCGTAGGTCACGCCCGGCGACCGGACGGCCCGCGTGGAAGAGTCGGTCGGGACCAATGGAGGAGGGAGAGGCCTCGACCCGCCACCGTCACGCTGCCACTCCAGCCCACTGCGCATCTGGGCTGCCGCCACGCCTGCGATACCCGGATTGCGGCCCGGCGAGGGGTGCAAGTTGTCCCGGATTCGGTCAGGGCGGGCCCGGGTGTCAGTAGTCCACTACGCCGTGTGGGAGTCGGAGGTGTGCGGCCCGAGGGGTGACCCCCTGGCACTGTGGGCCATCTCGGCACCTGGTCTTCATTCCGCTACCCTCCGACTATGAGCTCCCTTCCGACCCTGCAGCATCGATTGAAGGACCAGGCGCGCCGCGAAGTGGCCGATGTCGCAATGCGCTTGTTTATTGAGGGCGGGTTCGACTCCACCACCGTCGATCAGATCTGCGCGGCGGCCGGCTTGTCACGGCGCACATTCTTCAGGTACTTCCAAGGCAAAGAGTCGGTCGTGGTGGCAGTCCTGGACGAGCTCGCCGACGCGGGCTCCCTGATGTTTGCTGCCCGGCCGGACGACGATGTGTGGTCGGTCTTGCGGCACTGTATGGACCCATTCGTGGCATGGAGCGAGGAGAACCATGCGCGCGCCCTCGAGACGATCAGGCTGGTGGAAGAGGACTCGGCTCTGCGGTCCGCCTACCTGCTGCGGGTGGATCAGTGGCGCGGCAGCCTGACACAACTCGTCGCGGCCCGTCTCGGCCCCCTACCGGACCGGGATCTGCGCGCCGCGGTCGTGGCGGCCGCCGGGATGGGTGCCTTTCTGGCCGGCGGGCGGGAGTGGCAACTCGGCGGGGGAGAGGCCTCGCTCGCGGAGGTCTTCGACCGTGCTTTCGCCGCAATGTCTCCGACTCCGGGGCTTGGGCCCGTCCAAAATCGCCGGGCCTGACCGGACCACGCAGACTGCTGTGCGCAGTCTGCGAAACGTGACGCTCGACACATGGCCTGTCGCGGTGCTAAGTTGGCACTAGGTGCCAGGTCGACATCGAGAGGCAGACATGCGCGCGCTCATCAGTCACGGCGGAAAGACCCTCGACGATCTGACGATCGGAGAAGTGTCAGACCCCGTGGCCACCGCAGACCAAGTGCTCGTGCGAGTCGAAGCCGCCTCGGTGGACCACGCTGACGTGCTGATCGCCACTGGTCGCTACCAAATCAACGTGCCCGCGCCGTTCACGCCGGGCAATAACGTGGCGGGCCGGGTCGTCGAAGTCGGTGCCGAGGTGACCGAATTCGCCGTAGGTGACCGCGTGCACGGAATGGCGTTCGTCGGCGGATTCGCCGAACTCGTCGCGCTGCCGAAGGATCGTCTTCGAGCGAGCCCGTCCCGCCTGCCTGCCGAGGTCGCGTGCTTGGCCGGCGCTCCCTACCGGACCGCGTACGACGCCCTCGTCTCAGCTGCCAGGGTTCGACCCGGTGAGACGGTGGCGGTGCTCGGGGCCTCCGGCGCGGTGGGCAGCGCCGCGGTCATGATCGCGAAGGCGATCGGCGCCCGGGTCATCGCCTGCGCCTCCACTCCCGCCAAGCTCGCATTCGTCACGCAGATCGGCGCCGACGAGGCCGTCCTGACCGAGATCGCCGACTTCAAGGAGCGATTGAAGGAGCTGTGCCCAGGCGGGGTCGACGTGGTGCTCGACATGGTCGGCGGAGATCTCTCGGAGCCCGCACTGCGAGCAGTGGGGTACGGCGGACGCTTCGTCGTCGTCGGCTTCGCCAGCGGGGTGCCAGCCAAGGTTCCGCTCAACTTGCCGCTGCTCAAAGGGTCGACCATCACGGGTTACGAGATCGCCGCGTTCGAGCGCCGCGAACCCGACACGGCCGCGGCCAACCGACTCGCCTTAGAGAACCTCCTAGCGAGCGGCCGCGTCACGCCGCCGATCACAGCCCGCTTTGCGCTCGACGACGCCGTCGAGTCGATGCGCCACGTCAGTGGTCGAGACAAATTCGGCGCCACGATCTTACAAATCGGCTAATCGACCGTCACCACCGAATCACGTTCCCGACCGCTCCACTGACACGAGGTGTCCCATGTCCTTGACCCGTTCTCTCAACCGCGGCGTTCAGCAGCACCCTGAGCGCACATACAGCGTTTTCGCCGGCCGCACCCTCAGCTACCGGGAGACCCGTGACCGGGTCGCACGCATCGCCGGCGGCTTTCACGCGTTGGGGTTAGAGCCGGAGGGACGGGTGGCCATTCTCGCTCTCAACTCCGACGCTTACCTCCATACGGTGCTGGCCACGGGCTGGGCCGACGGGATCATCGTCCCGGTCAACACACGGTGGAGCGTCTCGGAGATCGCCGACTCACTGACCGAGGTTGAGGCGACGCTGCTGGTTGTCGATGATGTCTTCGCTGAAATGGGCGCTCAGCTGCAGCAGCTAGTGCCGAGCATCGTTCACGTCGTGCATGCCGGTCAGGGGGCCAACCCCGCCTTCAGTGCCTCGATCGAGGATCTGGCCACGACCAGCGACGCCGCCCCCGACGCGGAGCGCGATGGCGAGCAGGCCGTCGGCATTTTCTACACGGGCGGTACTACGGGCCGTTCTCGCGGCGTGGTGCTGTCGTGTCGCGCCCTGTCGGGGGCCGCCATCGGAGCCTTGGCGACGGCGCCCTTCAATAGGGAGGATGCCTGCCTAGTCACGGCGCCGCTGTTCCACCTAGCCCAGTTCTCCGCCTGGTTCACGGGCACGCAGGTCGGTGCCATGCAGGTCATCGCTGCCGCGTTCGATCCGGTCGAGGTCATGCGGATCATCGATGAGTACCAGGTCCGGCGCGCCGTCCTGGTGCCGACGATGCTGCACGTGCTCCTCATCCACCCCGAGAACAGCCGCTTCTCGCTCGGCTCGCTCACCACCGTGGTCTACGGTGGCTCGAGCATCTCCCAAGCCACCCTGGCGATGGCGAAGAAGCGCCTGCCGGGGGTCGACTTCCTGCAGATCTACGGCATGACCGAGATGGCGGCTACCGTCACCGCGCTCCTGCCGCGCGACCACGATGACGAACAGCTCCTAACCTCGGCCGGCCGTGCAGCGGTCCACACTGAGATCAAGATCGTCAAGCCCGGCACCCACTCCGAGCAGGCGATCGGCGAAACCGGTGAGGTCCTCGTGCGGGGCGACGGCATGATGACCGAGTACTGGCGCCGGCCCGACGAGACGGCTGAGACTGTCCGAGGCGGTTGGCTGCACACTGGCGACGCGGGCTTCCTCGACGACGCTGGCTACCTCTACATCGTCGACCGGGTCAAGGACATGATCGTCAGCGGTGGCGAGAACGTCTACTCCGTCGAGGTCGAGAACGCCGTCACCACCCACCCCGCAGTCTTGCAGTGCGCGGTGATCGGCATCCCGGACGAGATTTGGGGCGAGAGCGTGCACGCCTTTGTGGTCTTGCATGACGGCGCCTCGCTCACGATCGAGGACCTCGACACTCACTGCCGCGAGCACATCGCGGGGTACAAGGTTCCGCGCAGTCTCTCGATCGTCGACACCCTGCCGGTCTCCGGCGTGGGCAAGATTCTCAAGCGCGAGCTCCGGTCGTCCCTTTCATGAGCGCGCATCACCAGGACAAGTTGGTTCGACAGAGCAAGATCATGCGGGAGGGCGAGGTGATCAGCGCCTCGACCGTCGTGCGGGCTACGCCGTTGCGTGTGTACGACGTGGTCTCAGACGTTCGGCGAATTCCCGAGTGGAGCCCGGAGTGCAAGCGCGTCGAGCGCACTAGTGCGACAGAGTTCCGAGGCTTTAACCAGCGTCGTCTCGGCCGCTGGAGCACCAAGGCGCGCGTAGTCAGCACCGATAGTGGGGCAGAGTTCAGCTTCATCGTCGCGGTCGGCGGCAAGGACTTCACGCAGTGGACCTACCGCATGGCGCCCCATCCGGAGGGGTGCGAGCTCACCGAGCAGATGACCATGTGCCGGGATCTGCCGCGCTGGGCCCTGGTCTTCGAGCAGCTCGCCCTGGGCGTCCGTGATCGACGCACCGACCTCCGGGGCAATCTCGACGCGTCGCTGCGGCGGCTGCGAACGGTGATCGAGGGCAACGGTGCCCCGGCCGGTTTGCCGCAGGACACCACCAAGACGGAGGAAGTGCAGTGAAGCACCAGGACGAAGCCGATTACATCGTGGTCGGCGCGGGCTCGGCAGGATCGGTCGTCGCCGGCCGGCTCGCCTCAGCCGGGGCCTCGGTCATCCTTGTCGAGGGTGGCGGCACCGACCGCCGACCGGACGTGTCGGTTCCCGTCGGGATCGTGACGACCTTCGCGACGGCGAACTGGCGGCACGACCTTGCGCCGGACCCGACTAAGACCAATAAGCGCAGCGCCTTCGCCGGCGGCAAGATCATCGGTGGCAGCGGTTCCATCAACGCCATGGTCTACATTCGTGGGCGGCGCTCTGACTACGACGGATGGGCCGACGGAGGCGCCACCGGATGGTCGTATGACGACGTCCTTCCGCACTTCAAGGCCCTAGAGTCCTGGGTCGGCGGCGCCGACGAACACCGCGGCGGCAGCGGACCGATCTCGGTCGACTGGTGCGGACACCGCCACCAGATCGACGATGCCTTCATCGAGGCCGCAGTCGGCGCCGGGCACCTGCACAACCCTGACCAGAATGGGGCCAGCCAGCTGGGAGTCGCACGCGCCCAGATGAACCAGAGTCGCGGCCGGCGATCGTCCTCGGCCCGCGGGTTCCTGCACTCTCTCCCGGGCGACCGGCGGATCGAGATTAAGAAGCGGACGACCGTGACCAGGCTCGTGATCGAAGGCACCCGGGTGGTCGGTGTCGAGGCCGACGGCCAGGTGCTGCGCGCCCGTGACGAGGTCATCCTGAGCGCCGGCACAATCGGTACGCCCGCCCTTCTGTTGCGTTCCGGCATCGGTCCAGACGGTGCCACCCTCAACCTGCCCGGCGTGGGAGAGAACTTCCAGGACCACCTTCTCGTCTCACAGCAGTGGGAGTCGAAGGTTCCGACCCTCAACACGCTCGGTCCGATCCGAGCCGGCAAAGCCCTCGGGGAGTACCTCATCTCGGGAAGAGGCCCGCTGACCTCAGCCCCGTTCGAGGCGCAACTGTTCACCGACGATTTTCAGATCGCCATCACCCCGAGCCACTACACACTCGATGCGCTCAAGGGTCGGGCCACGTTGGAGCGGCGGGACGCCTTCACAATCTTCAGCGCCCTCCTGCACCCGGAGGCGCGCGGTCGCGTGCGGCTCCAGGACGGTCGCCCCCAGGTCGAGCTCCATCGACTGAGGCACGACAGCGACGTCCGCAAACTGCTCGAAGGAGCAGCCCTGGCCGCAGACCTCGTTACCTCGCAGGAGCCGCTGAGCAGACTCGCGGGCGCCAGCCTGAACGGCGACGGCCCGCGGGACCGTGACTGGCTACGGAAAAATGAGACGAGCATCTACCATGCTGTCGGTACGTGCCGGATGGGCACTGATGACCTCGCTGTCGTGGATCCGCAGCTGCGCCTGCACGGACTGTCCGGGATTCGGGTGGTGGACGCCTCGGTGATGCCGACCATAACGTCGGGCAACCCTAATGCCCCGACCATGATGATCGCCCATCGCGCGGCCGACCTGATCCTCCACGGATGAACGTCGACCACGTAGCCGCAGCGATTCCTTCACGGAACCGCGATGCGCAATCGATGACTCTCGACGAGATCAGGTATTTGCAGGCTGCCGCGTTCGTCCGCGACGGGATACCCACCGCGGCAGTGCGTCGCGACAGACTGACTCGGTTGCAGGCGCTCATCGTCGACAACGTGGAGGAGCTCGCCAGCGCACTGCAGGCCGACTTCGGCAGCCGTTCGCACGACCTGTCCCTCGCGACCGACCTGGTGACCAGCGCGATGTCGCTCGGCCATGACCGCAAGCACTTGTCGCGGTGGATGCGAACACGACGAACTGGCAACCCGCTGACACGCCTGGCACTGCACGGCGAGGTGCGCCCAGTCCCCAAGGGCGTCGTCGGGGTGCTCGGTCCGTGGAACTTCCCATTGAACCTGGTGATCCTCCCCGCCGGTGCGGCCTTCGCCGCGGGCAACCGGGTGATGATCCGGCCCTCGGAGGTGACAGCGCGGACCACGGCTGTCTTCGCCCGGCTGGCTGCGCAGTACTTCGACGTCGAGGAGCTCGCTGTAATCACCGACGTCCATGGCGACGGTGCGGACTTCGCCCGGGTTCGCTTCGACCACCTCTTCTTCACCGGGTCCCCGCGGGTTGGTGCTCTGGTCGCGGAAGCAGCGGGACGCAATCTCGTGCCGACGACGCTGGAGCTGGGAGGCAAGAACCCCGTGGTCGTCGATCCGTCGGCGAACCTCGAGAGAGCCGCGCGCCGGATCGCGGCGTCACGGTTGGTCAACGGGGGACAGGTCTGCCTCTGCCCCGACTACGTGTTCGTCCCTCGGGCCGACGTGGAACGCTTCACTGACCTGGTGCTGGACGAGTGGCGGACGCGGTACCCACAAATCGTGGCCAACGCGGATTTCACATCGATCGTCAATGACCGCAACTTCGATCGAGTTGTAGGTTTGCTCGACGACGCCGTGACGAAGGGCGCAATCTCCCGGTCAGCCACGCCGGTCGGCGAGACGCTCCCCGACCGGGCGAGTCGTAAAATCGCCCCGACAGTGCTGGCGGGCGTCACCGAGGACATGGACATCGACCACGAGGAGGTCTTCGGGCCACTGCTGGCCGTCCATCCCTACGACGACCTCGCTGCCCCGATCGAACACATCGCCGCAGCGGAACGCCCTCTCACGCTTTATTGGTACGGCCAGCGCAACGCGAACTTCGAGCACCTGGTGGCCAACACCGTCAGCGGATCGGTCAACGTCAACGATTTTGCCGTGAATCTGCTAAACGAGGATCTGCCCTTCGGTGGGATCGGTCAGAGCGGCAGTGGCTACTACCACGGCATCCACGGCTTCAACACGTTTTCCCACCTGCGTGCGATCGCTATCTCCAAGCTGCCGGCCTCCCTCGGGGGCTTGCTCAACGCGCCTTACACCCGTATTGACCGGAGTGTTACCGCCTCTCAGCTAAAGCTCGTACGTCATCTCGTCCGACGTGCGGGGAGGGGTCAGATTCCTGAGGTGGGGTGACGGTGACCCGTGTGACCACCACGCCAGTTCTCGTCCCCGCGGGCGCGCCACTGTCAGCGGCGGAACTAGCGAAGCGGTCAAGCTGACGAGCCCGCGCCGTGGATGACTGGAGCGACCTCGCGAGTTCAGAGGTTGGTAGGGGAGTGCAGTCGCTGCAGATGCGGCACGGCTGTCCTCCTCGTGCCAGACGCACCGTGCGCGATCTAGCTGTACTGGTGTACTGCCCACGTAGGTGGAGTCTCCGGTCAACATGGCGGGATTGCGTGAGTAAGACCTCCGTGTGAGGTGCGGAAGCGACCAAGCATCCATACGCTCACCACGGAGGTCTGCATGACCCACGCCAACGCGACCCGCCGCAGGCGGCATCGAACTAGCTAATCGCCTCTCTTGGAACCGGGGGCTTCCTGTCCGACCGGTGCCGCCATTTACTTCAGGTTCGCATCGCCCTTCGTAGGAGCTTTCCGGTGGCGGTCTTGGGGATCTCGCTGACGATCTCGACCTCCCGCGGGTACTTGTAGGCAGCCATGCGCTCTCGCGCGAACGCGATGAGTTCCTCGGGCGTCGCTGTGCTTCCCGGCCGGAGGCTCACAAACGCCTTGACGGTCTCACCGCGGTATTCGTGCGGGATCCCCACGACGGCGGTCTCGAGGACGGCCGGGTGCTCGAATAGCACGTCCTCGACCTCACGTGGCCACACCTTGAAGCCGCTCGCGATGATCATGTCTTTCTTGCGGTCGACGATGAAGTACCACCCCTCTTCGTCGAAGAACCCCACGTCGCCGGTGCGGAAGTGCGAGTTGCTGAATGCCGACTCGGTCGCCTCGGGTCTCTGCCAGTACTCCGAGATGACCGTCGGGGTGTCGACGAGCAACTCGCCGATCTCACGGGGGCCACACTCGTGGCCGGTGTCGTCGACCACTCGCACGCTGCCCTCGAACACCGGCTTGCCCGCGGAGAGGGCACCCGCGACCTCGTCGACCGGGGCGACCTCGCCGACCGGTACGGCCAGCACGGGGCACGTTGTCTCGGTTAGGCCGTAGAGATTGTGGATATAGCATCCGAAGGTCGCCTCGACCTCGGCCAGTGTCGCGGGTGCGATCGGCGCGCCGCCCGAGCCCACGACGCGCAGGCTGCTTAGGGCGTCTTTCGAGGACCGGGAATCGTTCACCAGGGCGATAAACGCCGTGATCGCCCCGACGGTGAAGGTCGGACGGTGTTCGCTGATCGCGTCCAGCACCACGCCGGGTTCGAATCGGCTCGTGAGCACCAACGGGATCCGCGCCGTGAGTGCCGCGGCGATATGTCCGGACAGGCCTGTCACGTGGAACAGCGGAGCGATCCCCAGAATCGAGTCGGACTCGGTGAGCTCGAACCAGTCCCGGTACATCATCCCGCCGAGGAGAACGTTGCGGTGGGTGTTGACCGCGCCCTTCGGGACGCCCGTCGTCCCGGACGTGTAGGTGATGACGGCCGGGTCGTCGAGTTCGATCGAGATGTCCGCCGACAGGCGGGTGAGATCGCGCTGCGCGACGGAGAGCATGTCGACAGCCCCCGCCGGCGTCTCGGTGCGTCCCGCTGCGAAAAGCCGGTCGTCCTGCCGCGTCTGCAGATCCTGCGCACTGGTCGAGACGACGGTGGTGACGCCCTCAGCGCTGGTCACCGCTTCGCCCCACCCGACGAGCAGCTCGTCGAGTGCGATGACGGCCTTGGCCTGAGAATCGCCGATGATCTTGAGGACCTCGGTGGCGTGCAACATCGGATTCGCCGGTACGGCGACCCCACCGGTTTTCCATACCGCGATGAGGGCGATGACGTACTGCGGAACGTTCTGCATGCACAGCAGTGTCCGGTCGCCGCGGCCCAGGCCACGTTCCTGTAGGTAGCCAGCTAGTCCGTCCGATAATTCGTCGACCTCGCGGGCGGACAGGTGCCGGTTGAAGTACGTCAACAGCGTCTGGTCGGGATGTGCGTGTGCGAGGCCCCGGAACAGCTCAAGCATCGAGCCCGGGAGCGCTTCGTTCGTCGGCCGGTCGTTGCGGGGAAGGCTCATCTCAGATCTCGATTCCGGCCAGCTGCTGGACGTAGTCGCGCGCCCGCCCGGCGTCGTAGGACCGCAGGATCTCGAGTTTCTCCGCCTCCAACGAGCCCTCCGCGTGCAGGGCGAGGACCCGCTGGTACCCGCCATAGCTGTGAGCAGTCAGATCGGCCACGAAGTTGGCCAGGCGCAATCGCTGCTCGCCCGGCACGGCGCCCGCGTAGTACTTCTCCAGAACCGCGCGCACCTCTGGGTTGTCCCAGTCGGCACCGCCGGGACCCGTGATCAGAAGACCCCCGGCGATGTCGATGAGGTGCGCCGTTGCTTCGTTGAAGCCGTGAGCGAAGTGGTACTTCGCCATGTTGACCGCGAGCGGGTCGGGGCGCCAGACACCGTTCTGGGACTCCGTCGCGTTCAGACCGGCGAGTTCGGCGAGCATCCTGACGGTTTCGGCCCACGTGATGAGCGCGGTGATCTTGCTCTTGACGTGGGCTGCGCGGGCGATGCCGTTGGCCTCGGCCATCAGGAGCGCGGCGCCGACGATCTGGTCGAGCAGGGGAAGCTTGTAGTTGATCGCGGTGTAGCGGTGGAAATCCACGAACGCCAGGGCCAGCGGACCGGCCAACTCGGGTTGCCGCAGCATGAAGACGCGGTCTTTAGGGACCTTGACGTCGTCGAACACCGTGAGCGACTCCAACAACTTGTGGCGGGACGCGAGCGGGTGCTCGAACTCGTTGGTCTCCCCTGCGGAGAACGGGGACACGTACAGGGTCAGGCCCGGGGTGTCGATCGGTATGGCGAACGAGACCGCGTAGTCGGCATCGTCAGGCCCCATCGCGCGGGTCGGCAGGACCACGATCTCGTCGGCGTTGGCAGAGAACGACGTGTGCGTCTTCGCGCCCCGTACCGTGATGGTCGTCTCGTCCTCGTCCACCACCCGCAGGTAGAGATCGGGATCGTCCTGTGCCGACGGCCCCTTGGACCGGTCCCCCTTCACGTCCGTCTGCCCGACGCACAGGGCCAGATCCCGGCGGCGCACCTCCGCGGCGAACGCCTGGGCATTGCGCTGATACTCACCGGTCGTGACACGGAGGAGGGCGAACAACGCGTCTGACCCGACCTCCTTCAGCACGATCGTCCCACCGCCGAGGCGCGAGACCTCTTCGATCAACCGGCCCCGCCGCGCGAGGGCCTCCTGGCTCGTGGGCGCCAGCCAGAACGCCGACGTGGGCTCCCCGTCGAGTTCGCCGACGGATAGTTCCGGGTTGCGGTCGTGGATGTCGTAGCAGAGCGCCGAGTGGTTGATGGCGTCGATGAAGTCGGGCTCCGTGGTGGCATCAACGTGCCTCCCTTGGTAAACGACCCGCCGTCCGTCCTTGAGTCCTGCTCGGTAGTCGTCTGCGGTGCGTAGTGCCATGGTCGAGTGCCCTTCCAGCGAGAGTGTCGCCACAGAATACCTAATCATCCGATTAGGTAAAGCCCGGGGATGCCCGGTGGTCGAGTGGGACGATTCGGCCCGGCTCCGGCACCGGGTCCATCGATTCCCCCTCGTTGACGCGAAACATACATCCCTGTACGGTGATGCGAGTCACAAACATACAGGCCTGTATGGCGGCGTGTCGCCACGGCCGAACTGATGGAGCGGAGATTTTCACGTGACAACGAGCACATCGGTCCCCGAGACAGACGTCGAGCAGGACCGGCTGAAGTTCTTCATCGACGGGGAGTGGGTGGAGCCGCACGGCACTGAGCGGCACACCGTAGTGGAGGCCGCTACCGGCGTCCCTTTCGCCGAGGCGGCGCTCGGGGACGAGACCGACATCGACCGTGCCGTACGCGCGGCTCGCTCAGCGCTGGACGGCTACTGGGGGCAGACCAGTGCCGCCGATCGCGCGGGGCACATGCGGGATCTCGCCCGCGCCTTCGAGAATCGTGCGGAAGACGTCAGCGTTCTGGTGAGCCGCGAGAACGGGATGCCCATCGGCCTGTCCCGGGGATACAACGGCGCCGCGCCGTCCGCAATCCTCGAGATGTACGCCGGTGTGGTCGAGAGCCTCGACCTGGAGTCGGCCCGTCCCTCCGGTCGCGGGGCCACGATCGTGCGTCGTGAACCGGTCGGTGTCGTCGGCGCCATCGTTCCGTGGAACTACCCACTCGCACTGGGGCTGGCGAAGGTCGCACCAGCTCTCGCCGCGGGCTGCACCGTCGTTCTCAAGCCCTCGCCGGACACGGCGCTGGACTGCTACGCGCTCGCCGATGCCGCAGTGGATGCCGGTTTCCCGGCCGGCGTCATCAATATCGTCCTCGCCGATCGCCAGGCGTCGTTCAGCCTGGTCCAGCATCCCGAGGTGGACAAGATCGCCTTTACGGGCTCCACCGCTGCCGGTCGCGTGATCGCCGCAGAGTGCGGCCGTCAACTCAAGCGCGTCTCCCTGGAGTTGGGCGGGAAGTCGGCCTCCCTGTTCCTCGAGGACGGCGACGTCGAGACCTTCATCGAGGGCCTTCCGTCCTCTACCTTCCAGAACAACAGTCAGACGTGCACCACCCAATCGCGGGTGCTCGTGGACCGCTCGCGGTACGACGAGGTCGTGTCGGCCCTGGCCGCGCGTGCCTCGGAGATGAAGGTCGGCGACCCACTCGACGAGAGCGTCGAGTGTGGCCCCATGGCCAGCCGGACCCACATGGAGCGCGTCCTCGGATTCATCGAAGAAGCGAAGTCGCATAGCCGACTCGTGGCGGGCGGTGGCCGAGTCCCGGGCCTGGAGCAGGGCTGGTTCGTCCAACCGACGATCTTCGCGGACGTGGATCCCCGCAGTCGCCTGGCGCAGGAGGAGGTCTTCGGACCGGTGATCGCGGTCATGCCGTTCGACGGGGTCGAGGACGGCATCCGGCTCGCCAACGACAGCGAGTTCGGCCTGGCGGGCGCTGTCTACACCCAGGACGAGGAGCGTGGTCTCGAGATCGCTCGCCGGATCCGGACAGGGACCATCGGCGTGAACTACTACGACGCCGACCTCGGGGCCCCGTTCGGCGGCGTCAAGGGCAGCGGCATCGGTCGTGAGTTCGGGCCCGAAGCCATCGACGGATACCTGGAATACAAATCGATCTACGTCAGTGCCCGGTACGCCCAGGCCTGAAGAGGAGAAATATCATGACAGCGATTCGGGCAGCCTCGGAGACCGCCGCGGCGAAGCATCCCAACGACTACTACTACCGCCCCGGTATGCCGCTCCGAGAGGCTCCGGCGCGAGCTCTTCCCACCGACACCTGGTACGAGATGCGCAAGCGGCTCTTCTCCCGGTGGATCGACGTCAAGCCGGTTCCCCAGATGACCGACAAGTTGAACCTACTCGCCGACCACCTCTGGCAGGGCGACGAACTCTGCGACTCCGTCGTCGCACTGGGCAGGGAGATCGGCCCGGGACGGTTGCGCGAGGCTTTCGAGAAGGCGGTCGAACACGGCACCGACGCCGGTGACATCCCGGAGGAGATCGTCGCTCTCCTGACGGACATGGAGCGGACCCCGGACTGGTTTGACCCCGAGGCGTACGAGCGTGGTCGGTTGCTCATGGTTGACTGCAGCATCGTCGGGAAGTTTGGCGGCCAGTTGGTGAACGTCATCATGACGGCGTACGGCGAGGCGGTCGGATCAGCGACGGGCGCGACGGGGCGCTTCCAGAAGGACCCGTACCGCCGGAACCTGGAGACGACGGCGTTCTTCCAGACGATCCCACTGCCGGACGCGCTCGAGCGCAATTCCACGACGTTCAAGACCACCGCTCGCGTCCGGCTGATGCACGGGCAGATCCGTGCGGCTTTGCGCAAGAAGTGGGGCGAGGACGTCTACGCCGTTCACGGCGACACGATCTCGAACACTGACATGAATCTGGGCGTGCCGGCGTACGCCACGATCAACCTGATGCTCGACGAGCAGTTCGGTCGGCGGATCACCGCGCGCGATCTGGACGACGTCACGATGTTCTGGTCGTACCACGCGTTCCGGTTCGGGATCAGCGAGCGGCTCCTACCGCGTAATTCGCGCGAGGCCATCGAGCAGTTCGACTGGACGCTCGCCACATATGGCAGTGCAACCAACCAGTGGGGGCCCACTCTCGCGAAGGGGTTCGTCGACCTCTTCGGCGAGTCGTTCACGAGCTCGGACTCGCGGGTGTCGAACTTCGTGGGCCGACATGTGATCCTGCCACTCGTACTGGGCTTCATCGTCGACATCGGCAGGGACCCCGTCGGCTACCTCACGGCCGGCAGCGCCGGCGCCGGGCGAAAGCAACTTCAGCGATACAGCGCCGTGTTCCGGGTGGCGGCCCACGTCGGGGTGCGCCTGATCGGTCTGGGTGACCGCCTGCCCGGGCGCCGGCAACGGATGCTCAAGCGCGCCGAAAACGGGGACTCCTTCGTGAACGGATCCCTCGAATCGCTCAAGACGCTGTCGGCTAAGCACGGCGTCAACAACGTCACTTTCCAGGGGCACGACTCGACGAGCTCCGCCGGCCTGGCGAACAAGCCGGCATGAGCTAGCGGACGGTGCCTTCACCGGATCGGGCCGTAACTCGACCCCCCCGGGGTCCCGGTCACGGCCCGATCCGACTCACTGTGGCGAGACCGCGTCGGCCTGTGCGTCGTGATGAGCGCGGGCGTTGGCCGCCCATTCCAACTCCCGGTACAACCGCCGCACGAGATCGGGTTGGGGCACATCCCGACGCATCACCAGGCCGATCCATACTGCCAGGACGAGCTCGGCGTAGTCGCGAGCCTGGGCGGGCGATCCACCAGCGGATCGGATCGATCTGGCGATGACCTCTATGTAGTGGTGCTCCACCCGGGCTAGCATCGCGGCGACCCTATCGTCGGTCAGAGCCCACGTACGCACCGCGCGTTCAGCGCTGAAATTGGCCTTCTCTGCGAGGCGCATGGCGATCTCACTGCGGTCACGAAAGCTAGCGGCCGCGTCGATTTCATCCAGGAGCTCGGCTGCACGGTGGCGCTCAAAATGCTCGATGTAGCTGTCCTCGAAGTCGGCCAGACTCGTGAAGTGGTGATAGAACGACCCGCGCGAGACCCTCAACCGGGCGCACAACGACACGATGGAGAGATTTTCCAGACCCTCTTCCACCAGAATCTCGGTCGCTGCCTCGATGAATGAGGTGGGTGTCAAAGGCTGACTCATCCTTCCATCATCCCAGGCGGGGTGGCGCCACGATACTCGCCCGTGCACCCGCTATGTAGCCCACCGTGATCAGGAAAGGCAGACCATGGGATCACAAGACACACCGGTGGCAAGCCTGCGGATCGAACTAGCCCGATCGGGACTCTCGCTGCAGGCCGAGTTCGGGGACTCGATCGTGGACGTGCTCGAAGCGGCTGGGCTCGAGATCGAATGGAACTGCGGAGCGGGGATCTGCGGGTCCTGCATCGTCCCGGTACTGGCCGGGCGACCGCTGCACCACGACAGCATTCTGGACGCCGAAGAACAGGCTTCAGGACGCGTCATGACGCCATGCGTGTCCTGGGCATCGACTGACACCCTGGTGCTGGATCTGTGAAGCGGGGACGACGGCCGACAGGTACCCGGGGCATCGCCCACCCGTCAGACCCACCCGCGGGGCTGCACCGGACTACGCCTAAAGCAGCCTATCAAGCGATAAGGTAATCGCTTGATAGGCTGCTCGCGAGACCGGAAGAGCGGAGGGCTTGTGGGAACCACACTTGATGCGCGTCGTACCGACGGTCGCCAGCGAGTCTTGTCGGCCGCGGCTCGGTGCATGGTCGACCGGGGCTACTTCGGCACGACAATTCGCGACATCGCGGCTGCCGCCGGAATGACCTCCGCGGCGCTCTACCATCACTTCAGTTCGAAGCAGGACATCCTCGTGGAGATCATGTCCTGTGCGCTCGCGGACGCACGAGCGATGACGGTCGGTGCGGCCCGGGAGGCGGGATCGTCTCCGGCGGAGCGGTTACGCGCTGCGGTCCGTGCCTGGGCCCTATTTCACGCACATCGCCGCGACGAGGCGCTGGTCGGCGCAACGGAGATCCGGAGCCTGGACGCCGGCCACCGGTCTGCGATCGTGTCGGCACGTGACGAGCAGGAGCGGCTCTTCCGCGACCTGATGGAGGAGGGGATCGCGGCCGGGGAGTTCAGTGTCGGAGACGCGCAGATCGCGACCAAGGCCATCCTCACTATGGGGACGTCTATTGCGACCTGGTTCGATCCGGACGGCCCGCTTTCCCCCGACGAGGTGGCGGACGAGTTCGCCGACCTCGCGGCGGGTCTGGTCCGGGCGCGGCTGCCGGCTATGTACCCGAACGGGGGAGAATTGTCGGCTCCGTCACAGCCGACGTAGTCCGCAACGCCTGAAGTCCTGCGCGCGGCCCACCCCGGAACCTGACGCGAGCACAGTGGCCTCTCGTATCTACGCGGTTGGCCGAACCGCGACAACTCGCCCCGCTGACACCCCGTCGTCCGCTGTAGGACGAGGCGATCCACCGAATGACTGTCTGATCGAACGGAGTCCCCATGCCTGCTGAACGCCTGATGCCGACGGATGAGTCTTCGGACCTTATCCTCAATTCACCGATGAAGTAGCCGGGGCGGTCGCTGGCATGGTCGTGGGTCGTGACCGTATGGAGGGCGTGTGAGGTCCGCCGGTCTGCCCGGCTTTCCACTTTGGTTCCTGGTCGTAGGTG
>Ga0194138_10000252_pt1 | contig 26100 bp, 28 predicted proteins | sample TARM_MetaG_T2_14_FD_134022 | JGI IMG/M metagenome (GOLD analysis project Ga0194138, IMG submission 134022) | Freshwater microbial communities from Pennsylvania, USA, analyzing microbe dynamics in response to fracking - TARM_MetaG_T2_14 (version 2) | ecosystem: Environmental > Aquatic >...
AATGTGTATTGGTGTATACATTGATATTACGGCACTCTCTCTATTTTTGTCCACTAAAACAGGAACCCCCGAGAACTATTTTACACTTACTATGGTTGGAGGGAATTTAACCTTAACGATTGGGGGCATTGCCGGAGGAGCCTGTTTTGGTGATAGTATCGGTTTGATCTCCGACTGTACTGTGGTGAGCTCGGGCATTCATAAGGTTGAGGTAACCGATAGAATTCGTCATCAAGGGGCGTGGGCACTGATTTGTCTGGTGCTTGCAGGAGGGCTCTTTTTTGTAGCGGGAAGAGGGCTTCCCGCAGAGGTTGCTTCCGCCAGCGCCGCCATCGATCAAATTTCTCCGGAAGTATTTACCTATTTATCGGAGGAACGACCGGCCTCGGTATCTTTGCTTCGTCAGGTTGAAGAGGGCGTTCCCTTATATATGGTAATTCCCTTGATTTTGGTACTGGCGGCGGCCATAAAGGGTTTTAATACCATATTATGTCTTGGGATTGGGATTATCAGTTCCTTATTATTTGGATATTTTGCGGGGACCGTAACAAGTATCACCGCCTTCTCTGAGCTTTTGGTTTCCGGTTTTGCCGATGCGGGAAGCTGGGTTATTGTTATGATGATGTGGATTGGAGCCTTCGGAGGGATTATGTCAAGGATGAGGGCCTTTGACCCCTTGGCAAATCTGGTATTAAACTCTGTAAAAAGTGTGCGGCAACTACTGTTTTCCAACGGGATCCTAAGTATACTGGGAAATGCGGCACTGGCAGATGAGATGGCACAAATTGTTACCATGGGACCCATCAGTAAAAATATGACCGATGAGTATGTGGAAACTTCGAAGGAAAACATGTACAAACTTCGTCTTCGAAATGCCACTTTTAATTCTTCCTTAGGAGTATTTGGCTCCCAGTTGATTCCATGGCATGTTTACATTCTTTTTTATGTAGGCATTGCATCGGCGGTGTATCCCCTTCATGATTTTGTGGCCATGGATATTATTCGGTATAATTTCTTAGCAATGATTTCCGTTGTATCTTTATTGGTATTAACCATTACCGGATTTGATCGATTTATACCGGGCTTTGCCTTGGCAAAGGATCATGAAATGAAACTGAAGAAAACCTCAGATGAATGGGAAGCCTCTGATTCTCGTAGAACAAATGAAACCATTACGGCAATGAAATAGGATACCGAGACAAGAAAAGACAAGATAAGAAAAGGGAACAGAAAAACCATTCTTCGGGCAGGGTTGGCCCGGAGAATGGCTTTTTCATCGATGGTATGAAAAATATCCCTTGGGAATAATCTTGGGATTGAAAATTTTCATCAAAATGTGGTACAAAGCAGGTGTCAGAAAGTAGGGTCATGACAGCGGGGAGGTTTCAAGCTTTTTTTGTGCTATTGTTTGTTTGGTTATTTCTTCGATAAGCGTTGGGGGTCATATTCATTTGTGAGCAAAAAACCCGATTAAAATAAGAAGGATCAGAAAAACCGGTTTCAAGAGAAATTCGATAAGCGGGATAGTTAGTTGCAAGTAAGAGTTCACAAGCATGTTCAATGCGAATTTTGGATACATACTCAGTAAAGGTATAACCCGTCTCACTTTTAAAGGCTTGACTTAAGTATTTAGGACTGATAAAAACCTTTGAGGCAACGATGTCCAAGGCTAACTTTTCATTGTAATGCTTTTGAATGTATTGAATGGCTTCGGCAACAAACTTTTTACTGTTGTCTGAGGCATTGTACTCCTCTTGGGGAATTTGGGATGGCATAGCACTGCGTGTTTTGGGGATGATATCATTTAAAAGAGTCCTCAAATCACTTGGTTTAACAGGCTTTAACAGGTAATCATAGGCATGTAACCGAAGGGCTTTTTGTGCAAAGGAAAAGTTTGAAGAAGCGGTTGAAATAATAACATAGGCATCCGGTAAAAATTCTCGGATCTCCTTTAGGGTTGAAAGACCATCCAGCTCGGAAATCATCAAATCAAGAAAAATAATATCCGGTCGATGCTGATAAGCCAGATCAATCCCTTCCAGCCCACTTTCGCATGTGAATACCATATCCTCTGTTTTGGTGTATTCTTTTACAATCGATAGTAAAAAGTCCTGTTCTAAGAATTCATCTTCTACGATTAAAACTTTACACATGTAACTCACTCCTTATCGGCTGATTTGATATGTGAATAGCAACCGTACTTCCGCTAAAATCAGACTTTACTATTTCCAGGCCGTATTGTTTACCATAGTATTGTTTTATTCTTTTGTCGACGCTGCCTAACCCCAAGCCCTTATCGAACTTTTGAGAATGAACATCTTCAATAATATTTTCAGGAAAGCCGGAGCCGTTGTCGGAAACCAGTATCGAAATATGGCTTTCATCAATGAAGTTATAATCGATTGAGATTTTTCCCCCGTCTCGATTTTTACTGATGCCGTGTATAATAGCATTTTCTACTATGGGTTGGATAATCATATTTGGTATACGAAAGGCCTTAATATCTTCTGAAAGACGAATGTTATATTCTAAACGGTTTTTAAAGCGCATCTTTTGGATATATAGGTACTTTTCCATATTGTTGATTTCTGATTCGATTGTATGAAGTTGCTCGGAGTTTCTAAGGTTGTACCTTAATAGATCGGATAAACAATAGATTAGTTCTTCGGTTGTTTTAGATTCTTCAAAGTAGGCAATTCGAGCAATGCAGTTTAAGGTATTAAATAAAAAATGGGGATTTACCACAAGGGACATATTTTTGGCTTCCAGGTCGATGATTTTTCTTTCGAGAATTTCTTTTTCTATGGATAATCGGTCGACTTGAGGGTCTTTTTGAAGCATCATTTCTTCAATATCTAAAGCGATGTTGTTGGCTATATGGTTGCATAACTGTTCATGTACTTCAATTTGCTTTTGGTTTAAAACTTTTAAGGCATTTATGGATTTTGCTATGAATTCGAGATCATAGTCATTTTCTTTTTGAATTTTTTGAATATCAATCGTGTGTTTTTTATACTCATCTCCCTCAAGATAGGCTTTTAATCCACCGACATAGCCGATCACTTCATTATTTACAACGATGGGGACAATGATATTCTTCAGTCCGTTGGGACAGATGTAACAACCATAGGACTGGGCATCAATCCTTGAACGATAGCTTTTGCAGAGTTTTTCATTGGAGGGAAAGCAAATATGATTGCAAAAATCCGGGGTGGGAATCAATTCGTGAACGATGTTATAGTCATTATCAATCAGGAAAAGAGAAACATCCGTTAGGTTCAATATTCCACTGTATCGGTTATAAAGTTTAGATGAAACCAAAAATTTAGAAGGATTCAGAATATTTTTCATTTGTGGATACTCCCTTTATTATAAACTTGTATAAAATTTATCAGAAAACATTAAAGACTAAATTCATTGTATTATAGAAAAATATTGTTGTAAATATGTCTTTATAAAAATAAATCGGTTTATAGAATAAACCGATTTATTTTACATGAAATTAAAATGAGGATCGGTAAATTTCTATAAGATCCATTTTTGTGGGTTCCAGGGGATTTGAGGGGGTACATCGGTCTTGAATTGCTGAGGAAGCCATTGCATCCATTTTGCTTTCAAAGGTTTCCCGGGATATCCCTAAATGTTTTATGGCGGTTTCAATACCTAAAGATGATTTTAGTCCTTCGATAGCAGTGATCAAACTGAAAGTGCCTTCTCGTTTCGTACGAGCCGGCAGACCAATAAGACTTGCCAGCTGTCGGTAGCGTTCCGTAGTTTCACTGTCGGCCTTAGCTTTGATTTCTGCATTGTATTGTATTACTGACTTTAATAGTAGGGCATTTGCTCGCCCATGGGCAATTCCAAAGGTGGCGCCTAAAGAGTGGGCAAGACTGTGGTTGATTCCAAGTCCTGCATTATCAAAAGCCATGCCTGCAAGACAAGAAGCATATAATACCGTGTCTCTTGCGTCGTTATCATCGATATTTTTATAGGCCTTAGGCAAATATTCAAAGAGTAGTTTGAAGGCCTTTTCAGCTAAGGCATCGGAAAATATGGTAGCCCCTTTTGAAACATAGGCTTCTATGCAATGGACTAAAACATCGATTCCGGTATTGGCATAAACCTGTTTAGGAACGTTACGAATACAAGTGGAGTCCAGTATTGCGATATCCGGTGCTAATTCCTGGGAAATCAAGCAAAGTTTTTCGCCATCGTGGGTAATGATGGAAAAAGAGGTTACCTCTGAACCGGTTCCACTGGTAGAGGGAATAGCAACAAAGGTAGGGGAAGCTTGGGTGCCATTAAGAAATGGTGCCGTTTGGTTAAAGTAGTAAAGAATCCCTTTAGCTGTATCAATCACCGAGCCACCGCCGAGGGCAATGAGTAAATCCACCTTATGCTCCATATAAATAGAAAGCCCTTTTTGTACGATGGATAGATCAGGATCAGGCTTGACATCGGTGAAAGTGATACAGGATATGCCCCCTTCTTCCAAAATTTTTTTTGTCTGGTCTAAATAACCCAAGTCCTTCATAATGTTATCGGAGACGATGAGCGCCTTGGTGCCTTTTACGTTTTTTAGGGTTTGAAGTGAATTCATCCCGATATATATTTTTGTATTTACAGCAAATGATAATTCCATTTAAATACCTCCATTTCATTATTATCTAATCAATTCATTAACAATAATCATATCATAGTCATTCCCTCAGTAATTGCACTCTTTATTCATGAAATAGTACAATTGTATTATTTCGGTTAATATCTTGACACTAGTAATTTTTTTATTTATGATGACTATACTAGAGGTTAGTAAATGAAAGGATTTGTGTGAGCATATAATATGAATTGTTTGAACAGTATGCTTGTCTTAAAGTCCACAATTTATGTATTTATGGGGGAAATCAAATGGAGATTGAAAAGGTAATCGAGAAAAAATTAAGGGAAATATTTCAAGATGATTCATTGGTATATGATAAATCTCATTTTGTAGGGGGAATGACCAACTATAATTATCTGATGAAAATAAAAGGGAAGAAATATGTGGTTCGTGAACCCGGTGGCATGACGGATAGAATGATTGATCGAAAGATCGAAAATATAAATAATCAAGTGGTCTCGGAAGTGGGGATAAATTCTAAATGTATTTATTTTGACGAGACAACGGGAATAAAAATCTGTGAATATGTTGATGAAAGCAGTAATATTGCTTTGCTAAATCCTAACCATTCTAAAAATCTCCAAGCGGTATCAAACCTTATGCGCAAGGTTCATAATACGGATAAAAGGTTTTTGAATGATTTCAACTTTTGGGAGGAGCTTAGGAAATATGAAGGTTTAGTTGAAGAGGTCAAGGGAAATCTTTTCTTTGATTATGAAGAGGGAAAGAGGAAACTATCTAAGTTAATGGGGGATTTGTTAACGGAATATCCCCTGGTGCCATGTCATAATGATACAGTACCGGAAAATTTTTTAATGGATCAGCAGGGAAAATCTTATCTTATTGACTGGGAATATTCAGGTTTGAATGATCCTAATTGGGATATTGCCTCTTATATTTTGGAATCAGAACTAAAGGAAGACGCCATCGATGCTCTACTTAAAATGTATTATCAAGGGGGCGTTGATACGAATGAAATCGTTAACATAAAGCTCTATATGTTGGCACAGGATCTTCTATGGACAGTATGGGCCTTGATAAGGCATTATCATGGCGACGACTTTCTTGATTATTGTAACAATCGATATGAACGATTTAAGAAAAATATAAGAGCTTTACAAATATCAACGGAATACCCTATTCGGGAGATGGTAAAAATCAATAATTAAGAGGCTCCAAAGGAATACTGGATAGACACTCTACTAAGGGGTGTCTTTTTTTTTATCCGGGAGAGATATTTTTTTAAAAAATGAAAAATGAGATTTTTAATCATAAGGATTGGATTTTTAATATTCAATTATTGCACTTTTTCCCAAGGAAAAGAAGACCAAGAGGAAAAAGTACAATTATTTTCTATACAAAAATATAAAATACAATTTCTGAATAATACTACAATTATTTATTCGAGAACTAATGATATTTTACAATTGAAAAATTAGAAATGTACAATATTCAGATCATGAACTTCGATATAATTATCACAAATAGTTTTTCTATGTGCTGCAGCATAGTTAAGATAAAAATAAAGATATAAGGAGGAATAAACAATGGATCAAGCATCATCTCCACAAGCAATAAGAGCAAAAGATAAATTAAAGGCAAGCTTTTTTAAGAAAGGTGTTACGATCGGGTTATTATCCGGACTAACATACGGTTTGTTTGCAGCATTTATTACGGTCGGTATGGCTAGAGGGGTTTGGACTGATTGGTATGGTGATAATAGTGCCGGTCTTTCAGCCTTTGCGTTGGTATTTATTCTGGGGGCTCTAGGGACTGCTCTCAATGACTTGTGTAGTGCCGCCTGGGCCTTGGGTAATGTAGGCGTAAAGGGAAAGCTGAAGGACTTTTTTAGAACCTTGAAGACGAAACCGGGACGGATGTTGGCGATTGCGGCGATAGCAGGAGGTCCCATCGCAAATGTTGCATATATCATTGGTTTGCAATTAGCAGGATCCATTGCAATCCCAATTACGGCTCTTTGTCCCGCGATTGGTGCAATTCTCGGAAGAGTGCTTTACAAGCAGGAGCTTAATAAAAGAATGGCTTTGGGTATTGCTATCTGTGTAGCGGCCAGTATCACCATAGGTGTAGTAGGAATTGGTGGAGACACAGGAGATAGTATTGTACTTGGATTAATGATTGCTTTTGTAGCCGCACTTGGTTGGGGACTGGAAGGAGTACTGGCAGGGTTCGGTTCTTCTATGGTTGATTCAGAAATAAGCATCACTATTCGACAAGTGGTTTCGGGGCTTACTAATTTATTGATCCTCTTACCGATATTAGGGCTGATAAATGGAAATATTGTATTACCTTTCACACTGGGTTTTCAAGCGGCAACTTCTAGTTCGGCAATGGTTTGGTTTGCACTTTCCGGATTCTTTGCTTTTATCTCCTTTATGTGGTGGTATCGAGCAAACAGTATGACCGGAGCGGCTATGGGAATGGCTACTAACGGAACCTATTCTTTCTTTGGCCCCTTGGCCTGTTGGGTGCTTCTGGGAATGATCTTTGGAGAGGAAGGTTGGGCATTAACCGGTATTGAGTGGGGAGCCGCAATTACAATGGCTATCGGTATTTGGGTAATTGCTATGAATCCACTGGATCTATTAAAGAAGAAAAAGGAGGATGCTGTTTATGAACCCGCTTAATTATGCGATTTTAAAGCACTTCACAAAAGTAGAAGAAGCCTGTGCAAGAGAAGTGATAGAAGCACTTAAACCACAGTATGCAAGATTTAAAGCCTTGAATGAAAAAGATGTGATTAATGCATTGATGACAGCAGAGGCCAATGGATTACTTGAAGAAAGTAGATATGATCTGGACGAAGCCGGCCAGGTGAAAATTTATTTTAGAGCCCATAAAGAGGGCAAAGAAGCAATAAATACCTATATTCCAAATTAGAAAAGGAAATGAGAAAGGAGAATACAGCGAATGCGATATTATGGAGAAGAAGCATTAGGGTTGATTGAAACAATCGGCATGGTTCCTGCCCTAGAGGCCACGGACAAGATGTTGAAGGCCGCGAATGTTGAATTGGTGGCTTATGAAAATATAGGATCGACGCTTGTTTCCGTCATGATCAAAGGTGATATTGCAGCGGTAAAAGGAGCGATTGAAGCGGGATGTGAAGCGGCAAAAGCTGTTGGTAAATTAACCGCTCATAACTATATGCCAAGACCGATCAAAGCAGTGGGGGATATCGTGTCAATTTATGATATTGATAAATTTTAATAAGCCTTAGGAGTGATTAAATAATGAGAAACTACAATGCATTGGGATTAATAGAAACCTTTGGAATTGTATATGTTTTGGAAGCGGCAGATGCCATGTGTAAGGCTTCCGATGTGAAATTGATCGGATTTGAAAATGTAGCATCGGGATATATTTCTGTTTTAGTGCAAGGGGATGTGGGAGCCTGCCAAGCAGCAGTAGAAGCAGGGGTGCAGGCTGTGGAAAATATGGGTGAAGAAGTATACAGCTCTGTGGTAATTCCAAGCCCTCATGAAGATCTGAAAAAAATTACCGCTCGCTACTCTATGGAAACATTAAACCCGTAGCTTGAAATGTGGAATAAATAATTAGACATGAAAATCGAATTACGGAACTATAGAAATGGAGGTTTGAAACGTGGATATTAGAGAATTTTCAACAAAATTTGCTGAAGCAACAAAAAATATGTCGGAACAAGAACGCTCAGCTCTTATGAAAGTTTTTGACGGAATTTCAAAAGAGATGACTGAAAACAATGCTTCGTTCACCCCGTCTCCTGGAATCGGACAGGAAAAAGCAGGGGTTCCCGATGGGATTACCGAGCGATTGACTAAATTAAAAGAAAAATACATGGAGTGGAAGCCTAGTATCAGCATCGATCGTGCCCGAGCCATTACGAAAATTGCTAAGGAAAATCCCGGCATGCCTAAGATTCTTCTTCGGGCTAAAAGTTTTCGTTACTGTTGTGAAACTGCGCCTTTACTAATTCAAGAAAACGAACTGATTGTGGGAGCACCCTGTGGCGCTCCAAGAGCAGGGGCTTTTTCACCGGATATTGCCTGGCGATGGTTGGAAGCCGAAATGGATACCGTAGGGACTCGTCCTCAGGATCCTTTTATATTAGCAGAGGAAGATAAAAAAGAACTAAAAGAAGATATCCTGCCTTTTTGGAAAGGGAAATCCGTAGATGAATACTGTGAAGACCAGTATCGAGAATCAGGAGTATGGGAGATCTCCGGAGAATCCTTTGTTTCCGATTGTTCATATCATGCCTTAAATGGGGGGGGAGATTCCAACCCTGGTTATGATGTAATATTGATGGAAAAAGGTATGCTGGATATCCAAAAAGAAGCGGAGGAAAAGCTGGAGAATCTGACTTACGAGAATCCTGATGATATTGAAAAAATATACTTTTATAAGTCGGTTATAGAAACCACTGAAGGGGTTATGATCTATGCCAAACGATTAGCGGAGCTTGCTGATGAAATGGCCGTTAACGAAAGTAATCCAAAGAGAAAAGGGGAGTTGCAAGAAATTGCAAGAATAAACCGCAAAGTACCGGCGCATAAACCGGATACTTTTTGGGAAGCGATTCAATCTGTTTGGACGGTAGAATCCCTACTTGTTGTTGAAGAGAATCAAACGGGAATGTCCATCGGTCGAGTGGATCAATACATGTATCCTTTTTACAAAAAAGATATTGAAAGCGGAAATTTATCAGAATTTATGGCTTTTGAACTTGCAGGATCTATGCTGATCAAGATGTCTGAAATGATGTGGCTAACCACGCAAGAAGCCTCGGAATTTTTCGCAGGATATCAACCCTTTGTAAACATGTGTGTAGGTGGTGTAACAAGGGAGGGGCTGGACGCAACCAATGATCTGACCTATCTATTAATGGATGCTGTACGCCATGTGAAAATTTATCAACCCTCTTTGGCGACAAGAATCCATAGTAAATCACCTAAAAAGTATTTGAAAAAAATCATCGATGTGGTACGTTCCGGAATGGGTTTCCCTGCATGTCACTTTGACGATGTACACATAAAAATGATGCTTGCCAAAGGAGTTTCCATTGAAGATGCTCGGGATTATTGCCTCATGGGATGTGTGGAACCACAAAAGTCGGGAAGACTCTACCAGTGGACCTCAACCTCTTATACCCAATGGCCAATTGCAATTGAGTTGGCATTAAATAACGGTGTGCCCCTATGGTATGGAAAACAGGTTACGCCGGATATGGGAGATATAACCCGTTGCAAAACCTATGAAGAATTTGAAGAAAAAGTAAAAGATCAAATTAAATACATTACAAAACTCACCAGTATTGCAACGGTTATTTCTCAAAGGGTCCATCGTGAACTGGCACCGAAGCCTTTAATGTCTATTATGTACGAAGGCTGTATGGAAAAAGGAAAGGATGTATCCTCGGGAGGCGCCATGTATAATTACGGACCGGGAGTGGTATGGAGTGGTCTGGGAACTTATGTGGATTCTATGGCTGCCATCAAAAAACTTGTATTTGATGATAAAAAGTATACCTTGGGACAAATGAAAGAGGCTTTGAACAATGATTTTGCAGGTTACGAAGAAATGCAAAGAGATTGTAAAAAAGCTCCAAAATATGGTAATGATGATGACTATGCAGATTTAATCGCAGCGGATCTAGTAAACTTTACGGAGAATGATCACCGTCGCTATCAAACATTGTATTCCCGATTGTGTCACGGTACGCTTTCCATTTCAAACAACACCCCCTTTGGACAAATGACAGGGGCAACCGCTAACGGTCGAAAAGCATGGGCGCCTCTATCCGATGGAATTAGCCCAAGCCAGGGCGCAGACTTTAAAGGACCAACGGCAATTATTAAGTCGGCATCGAAAATGGCTTGTGACAATATGAATCTGGGAATGGTCCATAATTTCAAGCTTGTAAGTGGATTACTGGATACGGTTGAAGGAGAACAGGGGATTATCACCTTACTGAGAACCGCAAATATGCTTGGGGTCGGGGAGATGCAGTTTAATTATGTGGACAATGATACTTTGATTGCCGCGCAAAAGAATCCGGAAAAATACCGGGATCTTATTGTTCGTGTGGCAGGCTATAGTGCATTTTTCGTAGAGCTATGTAAAGATGTACAGGATGAAATTATCAGTAGAACGGTCTTAGAGAAATTTTAATAATGCATAAGTTTAAAACGGAGATTGGGAAAATGGTAAATCGTTATGAGAACAATAGTCGGAAGAAAGCTAGAATTTTTAACATACAAAAATATAACATGTACGACGGACCGGGAATACGAACAATGATCTTTTTCAAAGGCTGCCCCCTAGGATGTAAATGGTGTTCAAATCCGGAAGGTTTGAAACAAGGATTTCAAATAATGCTAAAGGAAGATACTTGTCGTGGGTGTGGTGCTTGTGCGAAAGTGTGCCCTGTAGGGATTCATAAGATAAGTGCTACAGGGAAGCATATAATAGATCGAAGCCTTGAATGCATAGGGTGTAAAAAATGTACGGAAGTATGTTTGGAAGATGGCTTTGTGATAGTTGGAGAAGATGCAAGTCAAGAGGAATTACTGGAGAAAATAGAAGAGGATGAAGCCTTTTATCGGATGTCTGAAGGTGGGGTTACCCTAGGTGGTGGGGAAGTCCTTATGCAACCGGAATTTGCTAAGGACTTGCTGGAATCCTGTAAAAATGAGGGGATCCACACGGCTATTGAAACCAGCGGTTATGCAAGGGAAGAGGATCTTCTTGCGCTAGCAAAGCATGTCGACTTATTTTTATATGACATCAAGCATATGGACTCGGCTAAACACTATGAATTTACCGGTGTGAAAAATGACTTGATTTTAAAAAACGTAGCCTGCTTATTGGAACAGGGTTATCAAGTGAAGGTTCGAATGCCCATTCTAAAAGGGGTGAATGATCAAAAGAAGGATATTACGAAAGCAATGGAATTTCTTTATCCCTATAGAAATAAGACGAACTTTTTAGGGGTTGACCTGTTGCCCTATCACAGAATGGGTGTTCAAAAGTATAAACAACTGGATATGACGTACGAAATGCAAGGAGATTTTAAGTTGCCGGAGAAGGCGCTTAAAGAAATTGAAAAGTGGATAAAGGACTGGGACATGTCGGTTCAAATTATTCAGCATTAGTCTCGGTAATCGCTTTAAAGATTGTGGGGGATCGTTGATGTTAGAGAGGGAAAAGGATTCGATAAATCGAATCATACAGGAATCTGTACCGGGTAAACAGGTAACTATTGCCCATGTTATTGCTTCGCCAATGATGGAGATTTATGAAAGGTTGGGGATAGAAAATATGGGAGCCATTGGTTTGATGACCATCACTCCCAATGAAGCGGCAATTATTGCAGCGGATGTGGTCACCAAAAGCGCCGATGTTAAAATTGGTTTTCTGGATCGTTTCACGGGTTCTCTCATCATTAGTGGGGATGTGGAATCCGTTGAAACCGCACTAAAGGCCACCAGTGAAACCCTGGAAGCATTATTAGGCTTCAGTATAAACCCCATTACTAGAACATGAGAAAAAAACGAATAATGATTATTGGACCAAGAAAAAGCGGGAAGTCCACCCTTGCTCATAGGCTTAATGGTGAAGAGGGCAGTATCAACAAAAGTCAGGATGTCATTTATGGAAAGAATACCATCGATGTTCCCGGGGCCTATCTGGAAAATAGTTGGATGTATAAACATATTATTGCTTTATCCCAGGATGCATCACACATATTATTTGTAATTGATGAATCCCAGAATAACAGCCCCTATTCTCCCGGTTTTGCCAACGCTTTTTCCTGTCCGGTTTATGGTGTGATTACAAAGGGTGCAGAAACAAACCCTAATCGGGAAAAATCCATGAAAATCTTAAAAGAGGCGGGAGTAAAAGCCCCCTATTTCATAATGTCATCAAAGGACAGTAAGGAGATCCACGACTTAAAAGAAAAACTGAAGGAAACAGAGGGGAATGTATAAGAAGTATAGGATGGATCGCTGAACGTCGATTCTGAGAAGAGACGAGTGACGGAATCCTTAAGAGAATGGAAGGATCTTGGGAGGCGGAATATGGTAAAAGATAAAAAAAACCAAATAGCATGTGATGAGTTCGTAAGAAAATTTGAAGCGGTTGTTAAAACCCCTAAAAAATCTCCAAACAATATCTATTACACCGGTGTGGACTTAGGAACCGCATGCATAGTACTGGCGGTTTTAAATGAAGCTTATGAGCCGGTAGCTGGGGCATATCGATATGCGGATGTTGTTAAGGATGGGATGGTGGTTGATTATATTGGGGCAATACGAATTCTTCGGGAGCTTAAGGAAGAACTTGAAAATAAGCTGGATACCGAACTGATATATGCAGCTGCTGCCATTCCGCCGGGAACCGATGAATTAGACGGTGGTGCAGTTAAAAATGTGGTGATGGGCGCAGGCTTTGAGTTAACCGCGATCTTAGATGAACCAACCGCCGCTAACCGGGTCTTGAATACAAAAAATGGCGTCGTGGTTGATATTGGAGGAGGAACAACGGGAATTGCCATATTAAAAAATGGAAAAGTCATCCATGTTGCAGATGATTCAACGGGAGGATACCATTTTAGCTTGGTACTATCAGGAGCATACAAAATCCCCTATCAGGAAGCGGAAGAGTATAAACGGAATAGAAGACATCATCAAGAAATTCTTCCGGTGGTAAAACCTGTGGTTGAAAAAATCGGATCGATTATTAAGGAACATATCAAAGGATTTACTGTTCAAGAAATAAACCTTGTAGGAGGAAGCAGCTGCCTTATAGGGATCGAAAAAATTATTGAAAAACAAGTGGGGATCAAAACCAATAAGCCGGTCAATCCCATGTTTGTTACACCCTTGGGGATAGCCTTAAGCTGTACGGATCAACCTATGGAGTAAGGAGAGGATTAAGTGGAATACAGAGTCATAAAGTCCCCATCGGAAAGTGTTTTAAAAATACTTGAAAAACGGATTAGAGCAAGAATAGAGGACTTAACAACCGTGGATGCTATCGGATTAGTACAGGGGAGAATGATTGATATGGTTGTGGCTGCGGATGTCGCTGAAAAAAGCAACAACGTTTTTGTATCGGATGTAAACGGTGCATGTCCTCAAAACATGATAATGATGGCAATCTTAGGGGATACAGCATCCGTCGAAGCATCGATGGACGCTATTAAAAAGAATCTTGAAAAGGAGGTCAGTCATGATTACAGCTAAATTGCTTCAAAGTCTATGGGCTACGAAAAAAATAGATGGCCTAGGCGGTATGAAATTCATGCTGGCCGAAGAAGTCGGAGGTTCTGATGAAAGACGAAGAATAGTTGTTGTGGATACCATTGGTGGAGGGATTGGGGATCTGGTAATCGTTTGTACAGGATCCGCCGCAAGAAAAGCCCTGGGAAATGACCAGCTTCCCGTTGATGCTGCGGTAGTGGGAATCATCGATGAAGACTGTGAGATTAAATAACAAAAGGAGGTTTATAGCATGAATCTGCAAGAAAAGGTAATGCGTGCCGGGGTAATTGGCGCGGGAGGTGCCGGGTTTCCCACTCATGTAAAATTGGATACGAAAGCGGAGTACCTTCTTCTCAATGCTGTGGAATGCGAACCTCTGTTAAGGGTAGATCAACAATTAATGGAAAGCTATACAAAAGAAATTTTGCAGGGTTTTGAAGAAGTTCGACAGCATGTTGGTGCAGAAAAAGCAATCATCGGGATAAAAGAAAAACATGGGACTGTGATCGATAAACTCAAGTATTACATTGAGGATCTAAAACTGACAGATAAAATACTTATTCACTCCATGAAGGATCGGTATCCTGCAGGGGATGAGCAAATACTCGTCTATGAGATTACCGGACGTATAGTGCCGGAGGGGGGGATTCCAATCCATGTGGGTTGTGTGGTTATTAACTCCGAGACGGCTCTGAATGTCTACAACGCCTGGCGGAACATACCGGTCACTGAAAAATATGTAACCGTAACAGGAGATATTCCCACTCCCTTTACAGCGAAGGTCAAAGTGGGGACCCCCTTGGTAGATGTTTTAGAACACAGTGGTATTCGTAGTTTTGAAGACTATGAAATCATTGATGGGGGACCGATGATGGGGAATCTGATCCGGGATTTGACAAGCCCTGTTACAAAGAAACAAAAAGGATTCATCATCTTGAAAAAGGATCACCCCTTAATTAATAAAAAAAGTTTAAGCGTGGAACAAAAAAGAAGAGTGAATCGTTCCGCCTGTGAACAATGTCGGATGTGCACAGATCTTTGTCCCCGGTATTTGATCGGACACGGTATCGAACCTCATAAAATCATGAGGGGATTACATTTCAATTTGGAATCCCACGGGAACTATACATCCGCCATGCTCTGCTGTCAGTGTAATTTATGTGAACTGTACGCCTGCCCTGCAGGTTTACATCCAAGTGGTGCGAATCGATACTTTAAAGAAAAATTATTATCCGATGGGCAGCGGTATTCAAGCAATAAAAAAGAGTACAAGGAAAACAAAATGCGTGCGTACCGCCTATCACCAAGTAAGCGATTAATTCAGCGATTAGGGCTTGCTAAGTACGATGGAAAAGCTCCGTTAATGAAAGAGGATTTTTCTGTTCCCCGGGTTACACTTTTGACAAGTCAACACATTGGTGCGCCGGCAAAACCGGTGGTATCAGTGGGTGAACAAGTTGCAGAGGGACAATTGGTTGCGGATTTGCCCGAGAAAGGTCTAAGTGCAAGAATACATGCCAGTATTAATGGAATTGTGGAAGCGGTAAAAGAGGATCGAATTGTAATAAGAGGTGAATACAATGATTAGAGCAATTGGAATGTTAGAACTAACCAGTATTTCGCGGGGGATTTTTACCGCTGACCAAATGATCAAAATGACAAATGTAGAAGTCATAACAGCTAACTCGGTATGTCCCGGGAAATATATCATAATCCTTCACGGCGACGTGTCCTCAGTGGAAAACGCTGTAAGCCACGGAGAGGAAATTGCAGAGGAGTTTCTCGTTGATTCAATTCTTATACCGAATGTGGAGCAAAAAATATTTCCGGCGATCACCGGAACCTCTATGCCGGAAAATATTGGTGCCTTAGGGATTATGGAATCCTACTCACAAGCAGACCTGCTTTATTCGGCGGATCAGATATTAAAAGTAGCTGATTTAGAACCTATAGAATTACGTTTAGGTAACGGCATTGGAGGAAAAGCCTACTTTGCATTTACGGGAGACATTGCCGCAGTAAATGCAGGAGTGGATTTAGGAAAAACGTTATCAAAAGATAAGGGCTTCCTTGTTAATGTAGAAGTCATAGCTTCTCTATCAAAAGAGTTGATTCCATCATTGCTGTAGTTTAAGAAGCAATATTGAAAGGAGTGAATTTATGAAGCGATTGATTCAGGCTAAGGATATAGAAGAAGCAAAAAGATTGGAGCAGTCAAAAATTGTTATAGGAGAGCATACTATTATTACTCCATCAGCAAAAGACCTGGCAAAATTCAACAAGATGGAATTTGTAAAAAACTCTTCAGCAGAAATTAAAAATGGGGAAAAAAACCGGGGATTCAATCTTGGCTCCGAAGCCCAGGGTATAGATTCTGAAAAAATATACAATGTATTTAAAACCCTTATGGATCGAGGGATGTTGGAACAGGTATTAGCATCGATTGGAGCCAGCGCCAATTACATTTCTGAGAGTATGGATAATGGCGTGAAAGTAATCCGAGGGGATTCAATACAATACGAGACCGCAAAGAATAAAGGGATCTACCGGCGGGAGTTGATTCAAAGCAACCATGGAATGAAAGCCGGCATGATGAAGCTCGAAAATGCTTGTTGTGAATCATCGGAAAAATGTGAAGAAACCTATATGGTACTGGAAGGGGACATAAATCTTTCGGTAAATGGAAAGTCCTTTACTGCATACTCCGGTGACACCGTTCATATCCCTGCAGGAGCAGTTTTGAAGAGGGAGTCAAAATCGGCAAAATTATTCTACCTCTCCTGCCCCTAACATTCCAAACGGCTAAAGGAGGTCAGTTATGCAGGCACTGGGTTTTATGGAAACAAAAGGCTTTGTCGTAGCAATCGTAGCAGCCGACGCCATGGTTAAAGCGGCGAATGTAATGTTGTTGGAAAAAGTATATGTAGGCAGCGGATTGGTATCCGTAAGCATAGGAGGAGATGTGGGGGCTGTTAAAGCAGCGGTTGAAGCTGGGAAATCGGCCATTGAGCATATCAACAAAGACCTTTTAATGGCTTATCATGTGATTCCAAGACATCATAAAGAGTTAGAAAAAATTATTAAGGTAAATAGGGACACAACCGTTTGCTCAACCTCAAACACCGGAAAAGATCAAGGGCTTGAACAAAAGGTTAAAGGAGTACTGAAGGAAGCCACTGATGAAAAAGCGCCGATATCTGAAACGGAAGCGCCGATATCTGAAAAAAAATCCATAAGCTTCGATGGAAAGAAAGTAACTAAGAAGGATGTTGATCATGCAGCTAAGCATGTAGGCGCTAATCGGGTTATGGAAGGGCTCATGAAATTAAAAGTAACCGAACTAAGAAGAGTAGCTAGAGCGTATGATGACTTTGGAATCAACGGAAGAAAACTATCTAAGGCCAATAAGAAAGAACTGATTAAGGGCTTTGGTAAGTTTTACTCAAAAGCAACAGAGTCTTAGAACTTAAGAATGGAGGGAATCCTATTGCAAGATTTCGATAGAGATCTAAAATCAATTCAAGAAGCCAGAGACTTGGCTCGCAAAGGAAAGATTGCTACCAACCAATTAGCAGATTTTAGTGAAGAAGAAATTGATCGCATATTGGTTAATATGGTAAAAAAAATAAGAGAAAATGCCGTTCGATTAGCGGAAATGGCAGTAGAGGAAACCGGGTTTGGAAAAGTTGTGGATAAAACATACAAAAACCATCTCGCTTCCGTGTTGCTGTATGATTCGATTAAAGAAATGAGAACCATGGGTGTAATTCATAAAGATGAAGAAAATAAAGTTGTGGATATTGCAGAACCGGTAGGTCTTCTAATGGGTATTGTTCCATCTACCAACCCCACCTCGACGGCAATTTATAAATCTATGATAGGAATTAAGTCCAGGAACGGAATTGTTTTTTCACCACATCCTGCTGCAGCAAAAAGCACAGTAGAGACCGTAAGACTTTTACAAACCGCAGCAGAAGAAGCCGGTGCCCCACAGAACCTGATTAGCTGTATCGAAACACCATCCATTGAAGCGGCGAACGAATTGATGAAACACGAGAGCATTTCCTTAATTATTGCCACCGGAGGACCGGGTATGGTAAAAGCTTCTTATAGTGCAGGGAAACCGGCTTTAGGAGTAGGGGCAGGAAATTCTCCCGCATACATTGAAAAAAGTGCAGATATCAAAAAAGCCGTTAGTAATATTGTGGCAAGCAAAACCTTTGATTATGGTACGATTTGTTCTTCAGAGCAATCGATTATTGTAGAAGCATGCAATAAAGAAGCCGTAATAAAAGAATTTGAGTATCAAGGGGCATACTTTATGTCACAAGAAGAAACCGCCCAAGTGTGCAAGCTTCTATTTAATAATGGGCATGCCATGAATGCCAAGTTTGTTGGGCGAAGTCCACAGGTTGTTGCAAAAGCCGCAGGCATAACGATTCCGGAGAGAACCCGGGTTTTGATCGGGGAGCAAAAGGGAGTAGGAAAGGAATATCCCCTTTCCTATGAAAAGTTAACCACCGTATTAGGGTTTTACACCGTGAAAGACTGGCAGGAAGCCTGTGACTTAAGCATTCAGCTTCTGCAAAACGGGATCGGCCATACCATGAGTATTCATACGGAAAATCCGGAACTGGTTATGAAATTTGCAACAAAACCGGCATCACGCATCCTGGTAAATACCGGTGGAAGTATGGGGTCAACCGGAGCAAGCACGGGCTTACTGCCTTCCTTTACCCTAGGCTGTGGTACCTGGGGGGGAAGTTCCACCTCTGAAAATGTCAGTCCGCTCCATCTAATTAATATTAAGCGAATTGCATATGGAATTAAAGACGCCACAACCTTAATTGCTACAGATTCCAAATTTGATTATGACTTTTCTACTATCAAAGAGGAACCTACAGTAAAATCCCCGAACAGTAATAACGATGAGATGATTGAGTTGTTAAATGGCCTAATCAGTGCTATGAAAGGAGCTCAGTAAATGGATGGAAACCAGGGAGTAGTTGAATTACTGAGAGCGTTTCAGGAAAGTATCAGCACAAAGCAAGAGGGGAGCACTAAGAATCACTCGATCCCTGTGGGCATATCCAATCGTCATGTACATTTATCACAACAGGATTTAGTGAAGTTGTTCGGGGAAGACTATAAATTACAGAAGAAGAAAGATTTATCCCAACCGGGACAGTATGCATGTTGCGAAACTATTATTTTATGCGGACCGAAGGGAGCAATTGAAAATGTTAGAATATTAGGGCCCACCCGTAAGAAAACCCAGGTAGAGATTTTGGCCACTGATGGATTTACATTAGGAATCAATCCAAAAGTCCGCTTATCCGGAGATTTACAGGGAACCGATGGGATCACATTGGTGGGGAAAAAAGGCTCCGTATCTATTGAAGAAGGGGTCATAATTGCACAAAGGCATATCCATATGAGCCTTGAAGATAGTAAAAGACTACAGGTTGAAGATGGTCAAGTGGTATCTGTAGAAGTAGCCGGAAGAAGAGGCGGTACTTATGACCATGTTGCCGTAAGAGCTACGGAAAATTCAGCCTTGGAGTGTCACTTTGATTTGGAAGAGGCAAATGCAATGGGTCTTCATTCATTATCAAATGTTCAAATAAAATAAAAAAACTAGGAGGAATGAAAAATGAAGTATGATGCATTAGGAATGGTAGAAACGAAAGGTTTAGTAGGCGCAATAGAAGCAGCGGATGCAATGGTGAAGGCGGCCAATGTATCACTGGTAGGAAAAGAACAAATTGGAGCAGGTCTTGTAACCGTTATGGTTCGAGGAGATGTAGGGGCAGTTAAGGCAGCCACCGATGCAGGGGCAGGAGCAGCTGAACGCGTAGGTGAACTTCTTTCAGTTCATGTAATTCCAAGACCTCATGGAGAAGTAGAAACAATTTTACCCAAGCATAACCCTGTAAAAGAATAAGAACTATTTAAATCAAAGAATTATTTGAATGACCGATCAAAGAAAATGCCCTCTGCAACCAAAGGGGACGGAGGGGTTTGGTTGTAATTAACCAAACCCCTCCGTCCCCTTTGGTTGCCCTTATCCTTCTCTTACGATCCTTGCATTTTCCTGGGATCATTCACCGAAGAAGAATGTTTTCAAAACCGAGATCCTCCCCAATCTTTCGATAAGCTTCCATCTGAAGGGCCGTGGGGGTTTTCGCTTTACGCATCTTTCCCGTCACTCCATGGCGTCGAAATGCAATCAGCTTCAGCGGAACTCCTTGGTAATACTCAGGAATCGTGTTGGCGACTCCTTTTAAAGCATCTTCAATATCCACCCAGGGCTCCTGACAAACCAGACGAACCTCTTCAAGCTTTCCTTTGGATGCCAGATAACGAAGATTAATAGTCAGGGCTCCCGTGGGCTTTTTACCGGTAAGGCGCTCAAACACCTTTGGATCCCATGCCTTTAGATCCAACATAACCCCATCGGTCACCGCCATAAGGTCCGGGAACTTGGATAAATCAATGGAACCGTTGGTATCCATCAATGTAGATAAACCTTCGGACTTCGCCAATGTGAAAAGTTCTTCCAAAAATTCCGGGTAGAGAGCGCATTCCCCTCCGGAGGTGGTGATTCCCCGGATAAAGGGAATATTCGGGCGGATATCTTCAAAAACCTCTTTGGCGTCCATCAAACGTATATCAATACTTTTGCTCCTTTGTTCCTTGTTAACCGGTGTATCCGTATCATCAACAGTTTTCTCAGTTTCGGAGATATCCAGTGCCTTTTTCTCCTGAGTCATCGCCTGAGTTTCCGGGTTATGACAAAACTCACAGGCCAGATTGCAGCCTTGAACAAAGACTGCGGTGCGGGCGCCGGGACCATCCACTGTGGATACGGGAATAATTCGGTTGATCGGTACTTTCCCCGACGCTGTATTTGGTTTATGCATCGACCCGCTAAGACTCTTTACATTGTCTTCGGATTGGTCTGTTGTTTTATATTTGTCTGTTGTTTTATATTTGTCTGTTGTGTTATATTTGTTTCCTGCGATATTGTTGTCACCTATTGTATGCATACTCCCAACTCCTTATATCCATGATCCGTGTTTTGGCCTTAGTCTTTTACATATCAGGTTTTGAGTTTAGTCTTTTATATATCATGTTTTGGTCTTAATCTTTCATATATCAAATCTTAGTCTTAATCCGTCATACGGACTTTACGTTCCGCAAGTTTGTTGACTTTGTAGCTGGGAGCTCCCAAATGGGTGGTGTTTTGAAGTACCGCTTGGTTCTGATCGAATTTTTCCATCTCGCTGCGCTTTACCAGATACCCTGTGATCCGGACCAAATCCGAATTCGCAGCGTAAAATGACATATAATGCACTCCTACCTGCATTGCGCCTTTAACCACATCCAACAGGGAATCCAGATTGGCATCCACATGGGTTGCGATGGGAAAAATGTCTCCCACTCCCGCGGGGAAATATTTATGATACTTGGAAGAGTGACGAAGATGTTCGATAAAATCCTCCGGCTCATCTCCTACAGGAATTCTAACGCCCGAGGTTACGCCAAGGTCCGTATCAATGCCTACCTGAGCATGAAGAACGTATTTCCCTCCCGTAAGAGGAGAATAGGGAGCTTTCAGTTTATCCACCAAGATTTTTATCCGATCTAAAATTTCCGTTGCCAGTTGATCGGCCTCTTTGTCCGCGCCATAGGTGAGTGCCTCATCTTTCAACAGCGTATTCACCGCTTCCGCAAGGCCGGTAACACCGAACATCCCCACGAATCGATCCTTAGAGATCAGTCCTTCAGTCACGAGAAAGCTGCTTTCGAAAAATCCGGATTTTTCCACCATAAATTCGATGCGCTGGGCCATATAATCCCCGATCAGCTCTACGGTCTCAGGCAACAGCTCTTCCATAAATTCTTCAACGCTGCCTGCCACTTCTGCCAGCTTAGTCAAGGTTAAACGGGTCAGGGTATAGGCCCCACCCTGTACGGGAAGAATGTTGTAGCAACTGGAAATGCCGTATTCTCCTTCATAGATGTTGCGGTTGGCCACGTGGTTGCAAATCGCCGGATTTGAACAGGCCAGGGAGGTTTCAATGGCCTTTTTCATAAAGGCATCGGAGGTTACGGCGGGGTCGTATTTGATGGTAAAGTTCGGCACCGCATTTTGCAGGTCCTTTTCCGCTTCCAAAATCAGAAAACCGGCTCGGCTTTCCTTAGGTCCGATGTTTCCGTGGGAGAAGGAATCCGTAATGGTACGGTCCAGATAATTGAAAAACAGAATCAGTTTCTTGATAACCGCCTCATCGGAAAGACCCTCGATAAAGGGTTCGATCAATTGATCCAGATTTCCAAGATAAACGGGAAAGTTGGTAATCGACGGGGTATGGCGATAGATGGTCATCAGTGCAAAAATCAGTTCGTCAAAATCCTTCGGAGGCGCGACTTTTAAAAATTCGCTCCCCTCCCGGATAAACTTTTGGTAGTCGGGCATAATGTAGCGGGGACGATAAGGGGCTCCCCCTTCAAATAAATCGTGGATGCTGCCGTTATCAAAAAAAGTTTGCATTCGATCGGGAATCGTAAGCACATCCACCCCGTTTTCCGCAGCCTTTGCCAGCTGCATCAGTTTTTGTTCATGGGTTAATCCCTGTGAGGTTAAAATTTTGTAGGCATTTTCACTATCAAACATCGCAATCCCTCCATTGGTTATCAGCATTGTTTGTATCAGTCACGTTTGCATCTTTTCTTTCACCTGGTTAAACGTTTGATCAAATCTATTAACTTCATTGTATCAAAAGCATAACGAATAGTAAAGACGGCAAATACCGCAAAAGAGGAAACAAAAAAGGAGGCAAAAGAATAGAAACAGAGGAGACAGAGGGACGTTTTGATTGTCTCCCCCCCATGGAGTCTCACTTAAGTAGTCTCACTTAGGTTGTCTCACTATTTTTTTACTATTTTTTCGGTGTAATACTAATGAAACATTTTTCTGTTACGGTGTAGTCGTTGTAGAAAAAACATCCGAAGTCATGGATGGAAGGAGTATGCAACAGGGGGTATTTACCCAAAAGAGAAGACAATTTATAGGAGGTTTTATTTTGAAGAAAAAAATTATTACGGTATTGCTGATCATGGGTATGGGCCTTTTGGTTTTGACGGCTTGTGGCGACGGTGATACAGACAACAATGACAATGCAGAAGGAAATGGAGATGCTACAGGACAGGTACCGGAAGCAGCGGAAGAAATCGACCCGGATGACTATGAAGATGATGATGTTTTAGTTCGGATAAATGATGAAGAAGTGCTTTTTTCCGAGTTTGAAGAGGAATTTGAACGAAACAAACTTGCGGCCTCTCAGCAATATGGAATTGACTTGGACAGCGAAGAGGGTGCTGTTATGATCCCGCAAATTCAACAGCAGGCAATAGAGTCGTTGATCAGTCAGAATGTGATGCTGCAGGAAGCTGAGAATCAAGGGATCGACGTCAGTGATGAAGACGTCGAAGAAAATATCGCTAATTTAACCGAGCAGTTCGGCGGAGAAGAAGGGCTGGAAGAAGCCATGGAAGCCGAAGGCTTGGATGATGAATCCCTACGGGCATTCATTCGGGAAAATCTGATGATCGAAAATTTATTCAGCCGGAATTTAAATATGGAAGGCATTGAGGTTACCGAGGATGAAAAGGAAGCCTATTATGCTCAGCTTGAAGAAAACTGGGAAGAACAGGGACAGGAACATGTGCCCTTTGAAGAAGTGGAAGAACAGATTACTCAGCAGTTGCAACAACAAAAGCAACAGGAAATGCAAATGGAGTATCTTGAAGAGTTAATGGAAGACAGCGAAATTGAACGACTGTATCTATAAGAATACGAAGTACAAAAAGGGGCACAGAAAGGGCCCACAAAGGGGACGGAGGTGTTTGGTTTAATATAACCGAACACCTCCGTCCCCTTTGATTTTTGCTTTTTTTGCCCGTAACCCAAAAGTTGGCACAGGAATTGCAAGTATAAATAGTAGGAGGGAGATTAATGGAGAATATTGGTATCGTAAAACAAACAAAAGATAATGAAGCGGTTGTGGAAATACAGCGAACCAGTGCCTGCGGCGAGAGCTGTGCATCCTGTAAAGGTGGGTGCATACCAACGAAAAAGTATGTGGAGGCCATAAATTTGCCCGGGGCGAAGGTAGGTCAGCGGGTAAAGATCGAACTTCAAACGGTCAAGGTTCTGAGCGCCGCCATTATTATGTATCTGCTACCACTGCTCAGTACGTTTATCGGAGTGCTTCTTGGAATTTGGGCAGGAGGATATATGGGAGACGGAAGCAATCAGGAAGCTGTGGGGATCGTAACCGGTATGATTTTCCTTGGACTATCCTTTTTCGGGATCCGCATTTGGGACCGCAGCCGAAAAAACCGGGAAAAAGTAGAAATCGTCGTTTCAAAAATTATTCAATAACAATTTGAAGTTAAACATTGCAAAAACGGGAGGTGAGTCCTTTGAAAAACTTTTTTAGAAACTTGTTAAAATCCATTGAAGACGCCAATAAGCAAAATTTCGGCAATAAAAAAATGGACTGTTGTGATATGAATCAACAGGGGAATCCAAATGGAAAGAACCCCGGGCAAAAAAAGACAAGAGTAAATAAGAGTCAACAGCGCTAAAACCCGACGCACTAAAATGCAGCATACAGATAAACTAAGCATGAAAACTGCGTTACGGTGAATAAAGAATGAACGCAAATAAAAAATGAACACAAATAAAAAAGATCACAACTGTGGGAAATACTACAGTAAATGCAGGATTTGCCACAAAGCAAGTTAAATTTATCGAAGAGGTGATGTAGATGTATTGGAACCACCACGGAATGATGGGAGGCTATTGGATTATGATGTTTATATTTATTATTCTGGTTGTATTGATTGTTTATTTCTTTATGGACTCAAAGAACAGTAAGTCCGGCAGTGACAACGGATCGGGATCCTACCGGGAAAGAAGTTCGGAAGAAAAGGCGTTGGAAATCCTAAATGAACGTTTTGCCAGGGGCGAGATCGATGAAGAAGAGTACCAAAGCAAGAAGAAACATCTTCAACGGACGTAAATAATATGTAAAAAAAGTAAGTAAGATATAAAAAGTAAGTAAAAGGTAAGAAGTCAGTCCGTTAAGGCTCAGTGGGGTTCCGCTGGGTCTTAATTTTTCCTGTGTGGGCCCAAATATCCGGGGTATATAAGGTGTAGGATATGACACAGCAAGAACATAATAGAGGTGGTATAGTATGAAGAAAAGAACAAGAACCGCACAAAAGCTGAATATGATACCGAATAAGCGGGCAATGGTAGCTATTATTTTCATGCTTACAGTGGTTACAGCCTTTCATTATTTCACGGGATCCAGAGATTGGCAGCTTCATGATTTTTTCCGAAGGCTGTATTATTTTCCGATTATTATCGCAGCGTTTAAGTTTCGCCTAAGAGGTGCACTTGTGGTCTCCGTGCTTACGGTGATCCTTTATGCTCCCCATTTACTGGTTTATTTCGGAGAGTTAAATATGGAACTGGTCAATCAATTATTGGAGGCGGTGATGTTTGTAGTATTAGGAATAATTACCGGATATCTGGTGGAGGAGGATTATCAAGCCCGCCGGAGACTGGAGGATCAGATTATAAAAGTCAGCAATATGGAAAAGTACACCCGAAATCTCTTAAACAGTATTGACACCGGCGTGGTGGCCTTCGGAGAGGAAGGGAATTTGCAATCGATGAACAAGGAAGCGGGTAGAATCTTTCATTCGCCGGAAAATATACACCGATTTCTACGAAATAATCATTTGAAAGAGGAACTGCACCAGGCAGTGGAGACGGGGAAAAACTATTCCGGCACAGAAATTACTTACAAGAATAAGTCCGGCGTGATGTTTTTTCTAAAGACCACCATTTTTCCGGTTCGGGATGTGACGGAACGAATTGAAGGGGCGGTACTGATGATTGAGGATGCAACCCGACTTCGAGATTTGGAAGAGCAGGTACGTCGGGGAGAGCGTCTGGCGGCCGTGGGGGAACTGTCCTCCGGTGTGGCCCATGAAATCCGAAACCCTTTGGGAATCATCAAAACCATCAGTCAATCCATCCGGGAAGAGAACACCGATGAAGAGATTCAAGAGAGCCTGGAGATCATTGAG
>Ga0194138_10000254_pt1 | contig 26030 bp, 29 predicted proteins | sample TARM_MetaG_T2_14_FD_134022 | JGI IMG/M metagenome (GOLD analysis project Ga0194138, IMG submission 134022) | Freshwater microbial communities from Pennsylvania, USA, analyzing microbe dynamics in response to fracking - TARM_MetaG_T2_14 (version 2) | ecosystem: Environmental > Aquatic >...
GCTAAAAATGAAGAAATGCTAATAGATCATTTTGTATCATATAAAAGCAGTAGGAAATAGGAGGGTACAATGGCACAAAGCCTTCAAGAATCTAAAAAAAGTGGATCTTCTAAACGGTTCATAGTAATAATAATTGCATTTTTTATGTTACCGATAGTTACAGCAGCTATTTTGTATATGACAAATGAGAGCTTTAAATACTCTGCCAATAATTTTTTAAGCTTATTACCAGGTAACATTGGTGGATACTTTGAAAATCAACCAACTAGGGATGAAAAAGAGGAATTAAAAATTCTTATTGCTAAACATTACGCAACCCTAGAAGAAGATAGAATAGTTGATAAATTATCGTTAGTGAAGAGTGAAGACATAAAACTGTATAATGATTTGCTAGTTCAATTAAATAAACTTAACCCTAAAAAAATGACTAAGGTTAAGGATGAGTTAAGGAAGAAAGAAGTTAAGGGTGATCTCTTATATAGACTTGCAGAACAGATTGATTTAGATACTAATGAAAAATTTAATGAGTTAGCTAAGCATTATTTGACTTTAGATACGAAAATAGCTGTGGAGGCAATTCAAAACTCCTATGCAAACAATGAAGTTAACGCAAATGACTTAGCTAAAGTGTTTGAGTTGTTACCTAGAGAAAATAGCGTTAAGATATTGTCAAGTATGGATTCGGGAGTGTCCGATAAGATCAGATATTTAATGGCATCCGATGTGCGAAATGAGATTGATAAACAGATTAATGAAAATGAATACCGGAAAAATGAATTAGTAAGACTTGCTATGATCTATGAAGAAAAGGACGCCGAGGAATTAATAACAGAAATTGGAAGTGTTGACAAATTTAAAGTCGATGAGTTGGCGGTTATTTATAGCAATATTTCATATAAGAAGGCAGGAGAAGTTTTAGCCAAAGTTTCTGATCAGGAATTTATATTTGACTTATATAACAATATAAAAAGCTTTGAAGAATTATATGATTTAGATGAAAATAGGCCTGTAGGATTAGCAAAATCAGTACAAACGATAAAGGACTATAACACCAAGGTGGCGGAATTAGCTGGTGTATATCAAAGGATGGCTAGGCCGGAACTAGCAAGGATTGTTGAGCAAATGAGTACAAGCAATGAGGTTGTAGTTAGACAGGATATAGTAGATGATGAGCGGATTATATTTACTCAAAAACAGCTTATTATAGACGTACTAAAGCAATTTAAGCCTAATGTAGTTAAAGAAATAATGGAACAACTAGATACTAAAACAGCAACTGAGTTATCAAGTAGTCTAGTTGAGTAAATAATTATATTAATTTATGAGAGGAGGTGAAAAATGTGAATGTGTTAAGTCAAGCAATTGCTATTAACTTTAAAAACAATGGAATAAAAGGTAATTCTGTAAATAATACATTTAAAAAAGAGAGTAATAGTTTTCAGAACGTACTCGATAACAAATTTGAGAACGCAAAACATAGGAACTCAAAATTTGATAAAAGGATGAATAGTACTGAATATAGCAGTCAATCGAAGAAAAATAACATTAAAAGCTCAACAAATACCTCAGCTCAAGAAAAAAATAGTAATGTAGTTAAGGATGAAGTTGAAACTGAGCAAGCGAATGAGTCAAAAACAACGGAGTCTGAAGCTAAGCTAGATTCTAAGCTAGATTCAGAGGTGCAACAAATTAATGAAAAAGTAAAAGTAGATGAATGTGCTGATGAAACACTGACTGAAGTCGAAGTTGAAGAAATTGAGAAAATGCTATTAGATCTAATCAACTTATTAATGAATGCTCCTAAAGAGGAAATTGAAAATGTGGTTAAAAAAATCAATGTTGTACTTGAGGAAGTACAATCACTTGATTTAAGTGAACAATTTAAGCAAGAGACTGCAGCACTATCAAGTGAACTAAGTAATTTATTAGTAAATGCTAATAAAGAAAACTTAAGCAAAGACCAAAAATCACTTATATCAGAAAAACTAAATAGTTTTATTGAAGATTTTAAAATGGAAATAAAACAGGATAGTAACAAAATAGAAACCGATGTTAAAAAGGTAGTTGAATCGATCATTGTGGAAGAAGAGCCTTCTAAAACCTCTAACAACCATGATACATCTGATAGTTTACATGCAGAGGCTAAGGATGTGGATGTAGCCAAGAAAACTATTGGTAAGGGTTTTAATAGCCAGGAACAGAAAGTTAGTGAGTTAGATAACGCAAAGTTTTTAGATAATAATGATCCAAAGGATATGTCTGTTACTATGAACAGAACCATAAGGGATGAATTGTTATCTAAGGTGAGTACTAATGGACTACCGGCTAAGGTAAGTGCTGATAATATTATGACACAAATCTCTAGCCAAATAACTAAGGTAAGTGTAAACGGAGCTAATGAAATTAAGATACAGCTTATGCCTGAAAATCTTGGTAAATTGTCACTGAAAATTACGAGTCTAGACAATGTTGTTACTGCGAAGATTATGGCAGAAAGTTTACAGGTTAAAGAAGTGATTGAATCAAACCTTAATCAGTTAAGGGACTCCTTATCAGAGAAGGGGCTTTCAATTTCCAACATAGAGGTTTTTGTAGGACAGGATTCAGATACAAATAGACATAAGCAAGCATTGCAACAAACTATAAAATCAAAAAAGTCTTCTGGAAATCAAGCTGGTGAAATACAAACTTTAATTGATGACTCAATATTAAATATTTCTACTAACCCATATTTGGATGATAACAGTTTTGATATGAAAGGATAAGGGGGTACACAAATGACATTAGGAATAAATGATTCAACTAGATACAGGGACTACTCAAATGTAAATAAGGATCAAAAATTCGACAACAATTTAAATAAAGATGCGTTTCTAAAGCTTTTAGTAACACAGCTAAAAAATCAAGATCCGTTAAAGCCAATGGAAGATAGGGAGTTTATTTCCCAGATGGCGCAATTTACTTCATTAGAGCAGATGCAAAATTTAAATGAAACAGTTAAGTCTTCTCAGGAGACACTTCTAGATCATTTATCTCATATGAACAACAACTTTATTAAAAGCCAATCTTCAATATTGAGCACACTAGATGAGATAAATAAATCAATCAAAAACCTGGGCACAAATACTGAAGATACAGATCCAGTTAATAACGATTAACCGTTATAGGGTGGTGAAAAAATGATTACATATAACAAAATAAACAGTACTGCTATAAATCAAGACACCATAAAAGGGCCAAAGATAAATAAAGTTAATACTGCAATAAATAGAAATTTAAACTTCAATGAAATACTACAAAAATCCGTAAATAAAAATATTGAACTTAAATTTTCTAAACATGCATCTGAAAGATTAGAACAGCGGAATATAAAGCTATCTACAGATGAATTGAATAAGATTAATAATGCCATTGAAACAGCTTCTAAGAAAGGCATTAAAGAGACTCTTATTCTGATGGATAATAAGGCTTTTATTGCAAATGTAAAGAATAAGATTATTATAACAGCCGCTATTGAAGATCAGTTAAGGGATAATGCATTTACTAATATTGATGGTGCAATTATTATATAAGCCGGACCAACTATGGAGGCTTACCACTTCCGAATGACAGACGAAGTGAAAAAATAAAAAAATTATAGGGGGTCATTTATTATGATGCGTTCAATGTTTTCAGCTGTGTCGGGACTAAGAGCTCACCAAACTCGTATGGATGTTATTGGTAATAATATAGCAAATGTTAATACTGCAGGTTTTAAAGGAGGTAGAGTAACATTTCAAGAGGTTTTCAATCAAACCTTAAGGGGTGCAGGTTCTCCTCAGGGTGGAAAAGGGGGTACTAACCCACAACAAGTAGGATTAGGTATTAGTATCGCATCTATGGATACATTTCATGTTAGAGGATCTGTTGAGTCTACAGGTTACAATACGGATGCCATGATCAATGGTGATGGATTCTTTATAGTTTCTGAAGATACTGACTTCCTTAATAGAAGCTATACTAGAGCAGGGAGCTTTGGCATCGATGAGACCGGGAATTTAGTTACTGCAGATGGATATAGAGTACTAGGTAACATGTATGATTCTCAAAATCGAAGATACGAATCTGCTTTAACGGGACTTCAAATATCTAAATCTATGAGCTATCCAGCTATGGCTACTGAAAATAATGCCAGTGGTTATGCAGTTACATTTGGTGGGAACTTAAATGCAAATACACCAATATCATCAGGTGTAGCACCAGGTGTACCACCAGCTGTAGGAGTTAATATAAATCAGCTGCTTAGTACGGATGGAAAAAGCTCTGTAGCCAGGGACACAACTTTCACTGCATATGATGAAAGAGGCGGGACACACGAAATAAGAGTTGTCTTTATAAAAACAGGACCAACTGCGTATGAGGTTTGGGGAGTAGATAATAATGAAGAGCTTATAGGCGCTGGGTCGAATCTTACATTCGATGCTGATGGTACATATAATGCAGGAAGCTTCGCCGTGTCAGTAACTCCTACTAATGGGGCTAGTAATTTCACTTTTGACGTAGATCTTAGCAAACTTACTGAGTTTGCTAATGAATCAGATGCTTCAGCAGAGCACGTTGTTGGATATAAGCAGGGGGGATTAAGTGACTATGCTATTGATGCAAACGGCGTAATCACTGGATACTTTACAAATGGACAAATGCGTCCAATAGGACAGATTGCACTGGCGAACTTTAGTAATCCAGCCGGGCTACAAAAAAGCGGTTCAAATCTATATAAGACTTCAGCAAACTCCGGGGAGCCACTTGTTGGACAACCGGGAACTGGTGGAAGAGGATCATTGAATCCAGGCTCATTAGAGATGTCTAACGTAGACTTATCTAGAGAGTTTACAAATATGATTACTACACAAAGAGGTTTCCAAGCGAATTCTAGAGTTATTACTGCAAGTGATGAAATGCTACAAGAAGTAGTTAATATGAAAAGGTAGATAGTTTGAATAATTGTCCTGGGTAGGTTATTCCTGCTCAGGATATATAAAGGGTTGATTAGATGATAAAACTTAGAAAGCTTAACGATAGTGCGTTTATATTAAATGCTGAACTTATTCAAACAATTGAAGAAACTCCAGATACAGTTATTACATTAGTTAATGGTCAAAAATTACTAGTCTTAGAAGATAGCCAGGAAGTTATTAATAAGATTATTGAATATAAAAGTAAAATTTTTAATAGTAATTCTCGCTAAAATGAGATTGAACTAAGGGAAAGAGGTGTAGAATTGGATTTAGCAACCATAGTCGGGATAGTTGTAGGATTAGTGTTTGTAGTTGCAGGTATACTTGTAGACGGGGATATAATGGCATACTTAAATCTACCTTCCATCCTAATTGTATTAGGGGGTACAATATCCGCAACATTTGTTGCATATCCATTGCCGAGGGTTTTAGAGGCAATGAAAATAGTATCAAAAGCTTTTTCAAATAGCGAGGTACAACCCTCAGAAATAATTTCAAAGATTATTGGCTTAGCTAATACAGCCCGTAAGGAAGGGTTACTGGCTCTTGAGGAGGCATCGGACGAAATTGGTGATAAATTTCTTCAAAAAGGTATTATGCTAATAGTAGATGGTACAGATCCTGAGCTCGTTAGAAATCTACTTGAAACTGAGCTAAACTTCGTAGAGGAACGACATAAGGAAGGACAGGGTATATTTGAAGCTATGGGGTCATATGCTCCTGCTTTTGGTATGATCGGTACATTAATTGGACTTATTAATATGTTAAAATCTTTAGAGGATCCTTCAACAATTGGACCCGCTATGGCTGTTGCACTTATAACTACATTTTACGGATCTTTATTAGCAAATTTACTATTCTTACCTATTGCTAATAAACTGAAATTAAGAAGTAAAGAAGAAATTATGAGAAAAGAGATAATGGTAGAGGGGTTATTATCTATTCAAGCCGGGGAAAATCCACGTATTATCGAAGAAAAGTTAAAAGCATTCTTACCACCTAAACTAAGAGAATTAATGGAAAAAGAGGCGGGTGTAGAGGCTAATGGGTAGAAGAAAGTCAAGTAATGATGAACCTAAACAAGGTGCACCTGAGTGGATGACTACATATGGGGACATGGTAACTCTACTACTATGTTTCTTCGTACTTCTCTTTGCATTTTCTGAAGTTGATGCTAAAAAGTTTGAAGCTTTTGTTCAGTCATTCCAAGGTTCTTTAGGTGTACTAGAGTCAGGTAGAACCATTGAACCTAGTGAATATATCTCTCAAGCAATGAATGAAGATTTAACTACGATGCAAAAGGAAGAACTAGAGGACTTCAAAAAACTAAAGGAACAACTAGATGAGTTTCTTGAAAGCAGAGGATTAGATGCAGATATACTAATTGATCTAGAAACTAGAGGTTTAGTTATGAGGTTTCATGATAACGTACTATTTGACTCTGGGGAAGCAAATCTTAAACCTGAATCAGAGAGGCTCTTAGTGGAAATTTCTGATTTCCTGTTGATGACAGAATATGAACAGAAAAATATAAGGGTTGAGGGACATACTGATACGGTTCCAACGTATTCCAAATTTGGTTATGAAACTAATTGGGAGTTATCAACAGCACGAGCTACAAATGTTGTAAGATTTCTATCAGAAAAGGTTGGTTTACGACCAGAGAGATTTACTGCCTCGGGATTCAGTGAATATCACCCGGTGGCACCAAATGACACCAAAGAAAACAAAGCGAAAAATAGGCGAGTTGATATTGTAATCTTAAGACAAGAGTTTTTAATATCACCACCTAACCTTTAATTAATGGGGGATAGATATGAGCGGAAAAAAGATAATGATTTATTTAATTGTTGGAGTTCTTTTATCAACATTATTCTTCGGAAGCATAATTTATTTTATGTTTTTAAGAAATACTGAAACTGACTCTAAGCCTGTAAAGACATATGAATATGTGGTTGGCGATTTCACTTCGAATCTAGGAACAGTAAGAAACTTTTTCAAAGGTAAGATCGTAGTTGAATTATCAGACAAGAAGTTAATCGAAGAGTTTCCAGAGAATGATGCGAGAATTCGTGATGGTGTGATAAAGACTTTAATTGATAAGAAACCTGAGGACATAATGGACCCTAAAGGTCAGCAAAATCTTAGAAATGAGTTAATTAAGGAAATCTCAGCGGTTATGGAAACTGATAAAATTACAAATCTGTATTTTACTGATTACATAATACAATGATGTTTATAGATTTCTATATTTATATGGGCTGGAGGTGATGTAGTTGTCAGAAATAATGTCACAGAACGAAATAGATGAACTTTTGAAGGCACTAAGTACCGGAGAGGTAACTGTAGATGAAATAAAAGAAGAAAATCCAGAGAAAAAAGTTAGACTTTATGACTTTAAAAGCCCTAAAAAGCTAGCAAAGGATCAACTACGTACCCTTCAAATTATACATGAAAATTTTTCAAGGATGTTAAATACGTTTTTATCAGGCTATTTAAGAAGCTATGTACAAGCAGAGGTTATATCTGTTGAGGAACTTTCGTATTATGAGTTCAGTAATTCAATTGTTAATCCCTCTTTATTATCAATAATAAATTTCACTCCACTGAGCGGCCAAATAATTATTGACTTATCACCTTCCATTGCCTTTACAATAATTGAGAGAATACTTGGTGGTAGCGGGAAGTATTATGACGAAATTAGGACCCTCACTGAGATTGAGACAACTATTGTTAAGAAATTAATGCGTCAAATCTTAGATATAATGATTGACCCTTGGGAAAACGTAATTGAACTACAACCCAAATTAGATAAAATTGAAACCAACTCACAATTTACACAGATAGTTTCTCCTAATGAAACAGTTGCATTAATAACTTTGAATTTAAAAATTGGTGAGATTGAGGGCATGCTGAATGTCTGTATACCTCATATAGTTATAGAACCAATATTAGATAAATTGAGTACGAAATTTTGGTTTTCTAGTGTAAATAAAACTGTGACTGAAGAAGATAAGAAAACACTTCAAAAAAGAGTTGAAAAGAGCAAAGTTAACTTAAGTGCCCAGCTAGGATCAACTCATATTACCGTTCGAGATTTTCTTGAATTACAAATTGGTGATGTAATAGGCTTAGATAAGGCAGCTAATGAAGAACTCGAATTTGAAGTTGGTAATAAATTGAAGTTCTACGGGGTGCCGGGAACAGTTAAAAACAAAATGGCTATTAGAATAACCAAGATTATGAAAGGGGTTGAAGAATATGACTGATATGTTATCCCAAGAGGAAATAGATGCCTTACTGAGTGGTAGTAGTGTGTCCAGTGATTTTGATAAGGAAGAACTTAGCAATGATTTTAGCGATGATTTTACAGATGATGAAAAAGATGCAATTGGTGAAATTGGAAATATTAGTATGGGAACATCAGCAACAACACTATCAACATTATTGGGACATAGGGTGTCAATTACTACACCTAAGGTTTCCACAACCGATATAGAAGAACTTTCGACACTATATCCTCTGCCTTTTGTTGCTGTCGATGTAAGATATAAGGAAGGTTTAGAAGGAACAAATATGCTTGTCATTAAAGAGGATGATGTTAAAATAATTACCGATTTAATGATGGGTGGTACTGGTGTCGTGAGTGAAGATCCACTATCAGAACTACATTTAAGTGCCATCAGTGAGGCAATGAACCAAATGGTAGGATCATCATCTACATCACTATCAGAAATGTTTGCAAAAAAAATAGATATATTACCGCCAAGAGCATTTCAAATAAATCTTGGAGCAGATGATTTAACAACGGCCTTTGCAGATATGAAACAACGGTTTGTTAGAATTGCCTTTAGAATGGTAATTGGAGATTTAATAGATAGTGAGATTATGCAAATAATCCCATTGGATTTTGCAAAAGACATGGTAGAAATGTTAATGAGAGGTGGACTTGGAAGCGAAGAGGTTGCCCCTACTAGTATTAATCTAGAAAGAGAAAGTACTTCTCATCAGCCAACAGCCCATGGACATAGTCATAGTGCTACAAGAACTGAGGAGCGTAAGGTAGAAAAACCTAGAGAAACCGTAAATGTCCAACCAATCCAGTTCCAATCCTTTGATAACACTTCTACTAGAAGTTTACCAGAGAATATTGATTTAATCCATGATGTACCTTTAAAAATCACTGTAGAGTTAGGTAGAACAGTGAAAAAAATAAGTGAAGTTCTAGAGTTTGGACCAGGAACAATAGTAGAATTGGATAAAATAGTTGGTGAAGCTTTGGATATTCTTGTAAATGGACAAAATGTTGCAAAGGGCGAGGTAGTTGTGATTGATGAGAATTATGGTATTAGAATAACAGATATAATTAACCCATCAAAACGATTTGCTAAGTTATAGTAAGTGTCTAATAATGTAGAATCAAGTCTTATTAATATGTAATTAAGTATGATATAATAATTTATTAGTATAATTAAAAAATGAATAATCTTAATAGATTTTAAGGAGGAATAAGTAATGGCTAACGGAATTTTAATAGTGGATGATGCGGCATTTATGAGAATGATGATTAAAGATGTTTTAACAAAAAATGGGATTGAAGTTATAGGTGAAGCAGAAAATGGAGCTAAAGCGATTGAAAAATACAAGGAACTCCAACCTACTTTAACTATAATGGATATAACAATGCCCGAGATAGATGGTATACAGGCTGTAAAAGAAATAAAGAAATTTGATCCGAGCGCAAAAATAATTATGTGCTCAGCTATGGGGCAACAGGCAATGGTTATTGAAGCTATTCAAGCAGGCGCAAAGGATTTTATTGTTAAGCCATTTCAAGCAGATAGAGTTATTGAAGCAGTTAAAAAGGCATTAGGATAAGAAATTGAACGAACTTTTTAATACAACATACTACCTGTTTTCGATAGCAGCTGTTATTATTGTTGTTATTATTGCTTATTATACAACTCTTATTATAGCTAAAAAAACAAATAGATTAATGAAAAATAAGCATTCTAAAGTACTAGAAAAGACAGCTTTAGGTCTAAATATGAGCATAATTGTTATACAGGTTAATAATAAGGTTTATATACTACTACAGCATTATAAGGAGATAGAACTACTAGATGTAGTTGATGAACAGAATTGGAGTAATTACAGGGGCTCTGATATATCCGATACTAATAATCCATTTAATGGACAAGCCCTGGAAAAAGTAATGAAAATCAAAAATATGCTAGTATCAAAACGTGATGATATGAAGGGTGAGAATGATAAAACCAATAATGAATAAAAACACACCATTTAAATATCATAAATTATATTTTGCATTACTCATAGCTATGGTATTAATATTTTTTTTAGGTTCAATAGAAGTTACATCTGCACAACCTGTTACTGTTCCAAGAATTAATATTGGTATAGATGAAGCACAGAGTCCTCAGGAAATCACTTCATCTTTACAAATCTTATTACTATTAACGGTGTTGTCCATAGCTCCTGCAATTCTAATTATGATGACAAGTTTTACAAGAATAATAATAGTACTATCTTTTATCAGGAATGCCATAGCAACGCAACAGACTCCACCTACCCAGGTTTTGATAGGTCTGGCATTGTTTTTGACGTTCTTTATAATGACACCAGTTGCAACCGATATAAATGAAAATGCACTTCAACCATTTTTAAATGAAGAGATTTCCCAGGAGGTCGCTTTTACTAATGCTATGGAACCCATAAGGGGTTTTATGTTAAGACAGACCCGTGAACAGGACTTAGCTTTGTTTGTTGAAATTGGTAATGTTAATGTACAGGATGGATTAGAAGATGTGCCAAATACAGTGTTAATACCAGCGTTTATTATAAGTGAGCTTAAAACTGCTTTTCAAATTGGTTTTATCTTATTTATACCTTTTTTGGTTATTGATATGGTAGTTGCTAGTACATTAATGTCCATGGGTATGATGATGTTACCCCCGGCTATGATCTCTCTGCCTTTCAAATTATTATTATTTGTCATGGTAGATGGTTGGAATATTGTTATTAGATCCTTAGTTCTGGGTTTTAGGTAAAGGTGGTATAACTATGAATGAAGCATTAGTAATAGAATTAGGTCAGCATACGTTATTTACAATACTATTAATGTGTGCACCAATGCTAGGAATTGGCCTAATAGTTGGACTTGCTGTGAGTGTATTTCAGGCGACAACTCAAATACAAGAGGCAACCTTAGCTTTTATACCAAAGATTGTTGCAGTTTTCGCATCTATAGTTATCTTTGGACCATGGTTGTTATCTGTAATAATAAATTTTACAACAAGATTATTTACAAATATGGGAACTTATATACAGTAAAGAGTGATATTATATGAATTTATTTCTTAATTATTTTGTTTATAGCTTTAGTGTATTTTTTTTAATATTTATAAGAGCAACCGGCATATTTATTGTGGCACCTTTTTTTAGTCGTAACAGTATACCTATGATTGCTAAACTAGGGTTATCTTTACTTATAGCTTTTATATTGTCGCCAAGTATTATACCTTCGACAGTACTAAAATTCGATAACTATTTTCAATTGACCTATTATGGTATAAATGAATTTATTATCGGAATTATTATTGGATTTGTAGGGTTTTTGTTTTTTACTGCCATTTACCTAGCCGGTACAATTATAGATACGCAAATTGGTTTTGGTATGGTTAACGTAATGGACCCACACACTAACTCGCAAATTCCAATTATGGGTGGCTTTTATAATATATTGTTTACACTAATATTTTTAGCAGTTAATGGCCACCACTTTATTATACGATCCCTAGTTCATAGTTATAGATTAATACCAATAGGTCAGGGAATAGTCTTTAATGAGGATTTGATTTCACATATTACAATTGTAATGACAGAGGTGTTTATATTTGCAGTTAAATTGGGTGCGCCAGTGTTAGCCATATTATTAATTGTCGATATTTTATTAGGTGTATTGGCTAGATCAATGCCTGAAATGAACGTTTTCATTGTTGGAATGCCACTTAAAATTGGTGTTGGTATAGTAACTTCTCTAGTAACGTTACAATACTTAGTTCCTTTTTCTGAAAAGTTATTTGATAGAATGTTTAACTCAATTATGATAGTACTAGAAATTTTAGCCAAAGGTTGATATATATGGAGTTTGTAATAAACTTACAATTGTTTTCTGAAGAAAAGACGGAGAAACCCACACAAAAGAAGGTTAGGGACTCTAGAGAAAAGGGACAAGTTTTACAAAGTCGCGAAATAAATTCAGCCTTTGTATTGTTGGTTTCTTTCGCGACTTTATATTATCTTGCTTCATATATTGGTAATTCAATTAAAGGCTTCACAGTCTATGTCTTTGAAAACTTTTTAAAATTAGATTACTTATTCACAATTGGTGCAATGAATAGGTTATATTTATTAGGTATTTATACAATATTTAGAACTGTATTTCCCATTGGTGTCATTTGTCTACTAGTCGGGCTATTTTGTAGTTATGCTCAAGTAGGCTATTTATTTACAACTAAAACACTAGCACCTAATTTTGGCAAGCTAAATCCAATCGAAGGGTTTAAGCGTTTATTTTCGCTGAAATCCCTAGTCGAACTAGTAAAATCCATCATAAAGATAGTCATTGTTGGATTTTTAGTATTCAGCTACCTAATGGGTCAAATGAATACACTTCTAAGTACTGTAGCAATGGAAGTAGATTCTATATTGATTACGATTGTTCATACTTCGATTAACTTGGCCCTTAGGGCGGGGATTGCCTTGTTGGCAATCGCAATATTAGACTATATGTTCCAAAGATATGATTACGATAAAAATTTGAAGATGACAAAGCAGGAAGTAAAAGAAGAGTATAAACAGTCTGAGGGTAATCCTCAGATAAAATCAAAAATTAGAGAGAAACAAAGACAAATAGCCATGAGAAGAATGATGCAAGATGTGCCTAAGGCGGATGTAATTATTACAAACCCTACGCATTTTGCTATTGCTATAAAGTATGATGCACATAAGTTTGAAGCACCAAAGGTAGTTGCAAAAGGGATGGACCTAATCGCACAAAACATAAAGAAAATAGCTAAGGAAAATAACATCCCAGTTGTTGAAAATAAATTACTAGCACGGACCTTGTACGATGTAGTTGATATTGATGGATTTGTACCGCCAGACTTATATGAAGCAGTTGCTGAAGTATTAGCCTACGTATATCAACTTAACAATAGAATTTGATGGAGGGTTAAACATGAAACATGGCGATATATTAGTTGCCTTATCCATAATTGCAATAGTCATAATGATAATCATACCAATCCCTCTATGGCTCCTAGATGTTTTATTAAGTTTAAATATATCTTTAGCCTTACTAATAATGTTAATTGCAATGTATACTCAGGAGGCATTGAATTTTTCAATTTTCCCTTCCCTACTATTGCTTACTACATTATTTAGATTGGCCCTTAACATTACAACAACTAGATACATTCTATCTACCGGTGATGCCGGAGAACTAATTTATACCTTTGGTAACTTTGTTATGCAAGGTAACGCTGTAGTCGGATTTATAGTTTTTACTATTATAGTAGTTGTTCAGTTTTTAGTAATAACAAAGGGTTCAGAGAGGGTAGCTGAGGTTGCTGCGAGGTTTACATTAGATGCTATGCCGGGTAAACAAATGGCCATAGATGCTGATTTAAACGCCGGCTTAATAAGTGATACTGACGCCAGGGATAGACGAAAGAAAATACAAAGAGAGTCTGATTTTTATGGAGCAATGGACGGAGCGAGTAAATTCGTTAAGGGAGATGCTATTGCTGGTATTATTATAACAGTGATTAATATACTTGCGGGTTTTCTTATAGGTATGAGTATTGAGGGATTAGGCTTTGCAGAGGCTATTAGTAAGTATACGTTATTGACCGTAGGAGATGGACTAGCCAGCCAAATACCTTCATTATTAATATCTACAGCGACCGGTATCGTAGTAACGAGGGCAGCATCTGAAGGTAATCTTGGTAGCGACTTACTTGGTCAACTGTTTCAACACCCAAAGATTATGTTCATTATTTCAGGAGTTCTATTTTTGATGGGGGCTTTTACACCCCTGCCTAGGGTACCATTTCTATTACTATCTGCCATGTTCTTGTATTTAGGATTTAGTTTAAGAAAGGCAATTACAAAAATGGAGTTCGAGGCTGTCCCTGATGAAATCGAAAATGCAGTGGAAGAGAAGAGAAGGCCAGAAAACGTACTACCACTTTTGAATGTAGATCCGATAGAATTAGAGTTTGGATATGGGATTTTACCTTTAGCGGATGCTAGCCAAGGTGGAGATCTATTTGATAGACTTGTGATGATAAGACGCCAATGTGCACTGGAATTAGGGATTATAGTGCCCATGATAAGGCTTAGGGACAATATTCAATTGGAGCCTAATCAATATATTATAAAGATAAAAGGAATAGAAATAACCTCGGGGGAAATAGTTTTTGATCACTATATGGCTATGAATCCAGGCAATGCTGATGGGGAATTAGAGGGTATTGATACTATTGAGCCGGCCTTCGGTCTACCTGCCAAGTGGATAAGTGAAACTGAAAGAGAAAAGGCAGAGGTCTTAGGATATACTGTAGTTGATCCTCCATCAATAATTGCTACCCATTTAACAGAGGTTATCAAGCGCCATGCCCATGAGTTAATTGGAAGACAAGAGGTTAAGAAGTTAATCGATAATATAAAAGAGAATCATCCTGCGGTAGTAGAAGAAATAATACCGAACCCCTTAAGTCTTGGGGATGTTCAAAAAGTATTAGGTAATCTACTTAAGGAGGGAGTGTCTATTAGGGACTTAGTTACTATACTAGAGACCTTAGCAGATTACTGTCATATTACTAAGGACACGGACATGTTAACGGAGTATACTAGACAATCTTTAAGTAGGGCTATTACAAAACAGTTTATTACATCTCATCCTACTCGAGTCATAACTTTAGATAAGGATCTAGAACAACAAATAATAGACTCTGTGCAACAAACAGAATCTGGAACATATATTTCACTTCAACCAGATATTATACAAAGTATGTTAGCAAATCTATCATACGAAGTACAAAAGCTTGTTTCAGTAGGGGAACAACCTATTATTATAACTGCCCCTATAGTAAGGCTATATTTTAAAAGGATTTCTGAACAACTGGCATCAGATTTAATAGTGCTGTCATATAACGAGGTAGATCCTTCAGTAGAAATTGAGTCAATAGGGATGGTGAGCGTATAATGAAGGTTAAAAAGTTTTTAGCAAACGATAATCATGAAGCAATGTTAAAGGTAAAAAATGAATTAGGCCCCGATGCAGTTATACTTCATCAAAGGAAGGTTAAGCCTAAGGGACTTTTGGGTATATTTAAAAAACCATTGGTTGAAATTGTAGCGGCTAGGGAAGAGGCTGCAACCCAGGCAGAGATTAATGAGAAATCTTTAGCAAATATGGTGGAAACTAAGTCTAATAAAAGAATAGAGACTAATGTTACTTCTACTAAAAATAAAACCCAAGAGGATGTAACTAAGGAAATATCGGAAATAAAGGGGATGCTACAGGCTGTATTATCAGGTGTTAATAGTAATCAGATAGGTACTCCATTAGGCGGAATGAATGGTGATTTAAGGGAGTTCTATAATTACTTATTTGCTCAAGAAATTGATGAATCAATATTATATAGGATATTTGATGAGTTAGACAATATAACTAAAGAGAATAATTCAGCTGAGCTAGAAAGACAAACCATATATAGTAACTTCGAGAAAATTATACAAGGCTACATAAAAGATCAAGGCCATAAAACAAACTCTAAGGTCGTATTCTTCGTAGGTCCTACTGGTGTCGGAAAAACGACGACCATCGCAAAACTTGCGGCTAGTTTTTCTCTTAATGAAGGAAAAACAGTTGGACTGATTAGTGCTGATACATATAGAATAGCTGCGGTTGAGCAGTTAAAGACCTACTGTAACATACTTAATATGCCTATGGAAGTCATCTATGAATCTTCAGAGATTAATGATGCAATTGGGAGACTTATAGATCGGGATATAATCCTAATCGACACGGCAGGTAGAAGTCATAAGAACACTAAACAAATAGAGGAACTAAAGCAACTAATAGGTATGGTTGATGATAAGGAGATTTACTTAGTAATGAGTTGTACTACTAAGAACAAAGACTTAAAAGAAATTATTACTTCATATAAGTTTTTAGAGGACTATAAAATAATTTTTACAAAGCTTGATGAGGCGTCAACCATTGGACCTATCTTAAACGTAGCATATGAAGCTAATAAACCAGTATCATATATTACTACCGGTCAAAGTGTTCCTGATGACATAGAAATTCTTGATATAAATAAGATTACAGAGCTTCTTTTAAAGGAGGCTGGCAATGATTGATCAAGCGACGAAATTACGTGAGTTAATTAATAAAAATAAGAAGAATGATACTGTAGATGATACTACTATTATAAACAATTCTCCTGAGCTTTCATCCCGAATAATTTGTGTAACCAGCGGCAAAGGCGGTGTGGGCAAAACAAATTTCACTATAAACTTAGCCATAGCCTTAAGTAGATTAGATTTAAGGGTAGTAATCATCGATGCGGATTTAGGTCTAGCAAATATTGATGTTGTTACTGGTAGTATTCCTAAGTTTACGTTACTAGATATTATAAGATCAGATAGAAGTATTGAAGAGATTATGAATGATGGCCCAGAAGGGGTTAAGGTAATATCAGGAGGTTCTGGAGTATTAGACTTAGTCGATATGCCCCAGGAAAACTTTGAAAAAATATTATCTAGACTTGATGAAGTGTGTGGATATGCAGATGTTATACTCATAGACACCGGTGCCGGTATTTCAAAATCTGTTATGTCGTTTGTACTTGCATCTAAGGAAGTAATCGTAGTTGCTACTCCAGAGCCAACGTCAATAACAGATGCATATGCGATGATTAAGACAATTAGTCTACAGGATAAAAATAAGAAGATAAAAGTTGTAATAAATAGGTCTGAATCAATTAATGAAGGAAAAATTTCCTTTGAAAAATTACGTAATGCAAGTGAAAAGTTTCTAAATGTAAAAATAGAGAAACTAGGTTATTTAGTAGAGGATCCTCATGTGAGCAGGGCTGTAAAGTTACAGAACCCATTTCTTTTACAGTTTCCGACAGCAAAGGTAAGTCGAAATATAGAATTAATAGCTTTGAATTTAAAAGATAATTTGTGTGCTGGAGTGGATGAGGACAGTAAAACCATAGGATTCTTTAATAAAGTTATTAGTTTCTTTAAATAGGGGTGATAAATATGATTAATCTTTCAGAATTTAAAATAGGTGATAAACTAGAAGTTTTAGTTTATAAAATAGATGTCGATGGCAATAAGAAAGTTCTTCCGCTATTGAGTCAGCTAGCTGATATCACCGATGACTTATTGTTTATCTCCATGCCATTAGTTCACGGAGTACCTTATAAGTTAAAAAGGAATTCAAAAATAAGAATAATTATTTATAGAGAAGAAAAAGGAATATACAGCTTTTCTGGAGAAATAGTTAGTATGGTGCAGAAAAACATCATAATGTATGGTGTAAGACCTATTAGTGATATTGAGAAGGAACAAAGAAGGTTTTATTATAGACTACAAATTAGAAGTAAAATGATAATAAAGTCCTTAGATAGAGACTTTACTGAAACTTGTGTTACAAAGGATTTAAGTGGAGGCGGAGCAAGGATATCTTGTAAAAGTGAATTTAATAAGAATGAAAGTTTAAACTGTTTTATTAATCTTGTTGGAGAAATAGTAAATGCCAAGGGAGTTATAGTAAGGAAAGAGAAAGATTTTGGAGATAACAACATAGAATTGGGTATTAAATTTACTGAGATACAGGATACTGATAGAAATAAAATTGTATCGTTCATTTTTAAAGAACAAAGACTATTAAGAAAAAAAGGGCTGATTTAACATGGAACCTAATTACAAAAAGATAAAAGTTCTTATAGTTGACGATTCAAGATTTATCCAAAAAGTTTTAATGGATATATTACAAAGTGATGATGCCATTGAGGTTATAGGCTTAGCTAAGAATGGCGAAGAGGCTATTACTATGGTTAAGGACTTAAAGCCGGACGTAGTTACTATGGATGTGGAGATGCCTAGAGTAAGTGGTATAGACGCATTAAAGGTTATAATGGACGAGTCGCCGGTGCCTGTAATTATGTTAAGTAGTTTAACCTCTGATGGAGCCCAGTCAACTTTAAATGCATTAGAATTTGGTGCTGTTGATTTTGTTCAAAAGCCAACGGGTGTTTTTGATTTAAACTCTAATAACAACAAAATAGAGATAATAAATAAAGTTAAGATAGCGTCCAGGGCAAAAATACATAAAAGTAACAAATTATCATTTAATAGTCCTACTCCTAGTCCTAGTCGTCTGAATTTAAATAGCTTTAAACCTAGTAATGATAAGACAAGTATTGTTGCTATTGGAATCTCAACTGGAGGACCTAAGGCGTTGCAGTATATCATACCACAAATACCTAAAAACATAACTGCAAGCTTTTTAGTGGTTCAACATATGCCTCCGAATTTTACAAAATCCCTAGCCGACAGACTTAATAATATATCCCAAGTAACAGTTAAAGAGGCAGAGGATGGGGAAGTTGTAAAACCAGGATTTGTATATATTGCCCCAGGTGATTATCATCTGAGGGTTAAGGAAATAGGTAAGGACGTTATAATAATCCTAGGTAAAGAGGATTCGGTTTCTGGACATAGGCCGTCTGTCGATGTAATGTTTAATTCCATAGCGGAGTCCAAAATTACGAATAATATAGTAGGGGTGGTAATGACAGGAATGGGTTCAGATGGAACAAAAGGGGCAGTACAGTTAAAAAATAGCAAAGGTTCATTTATAATTGCGCAGGATGAAAGCAGCTCTATAGTATATGGAATGCCTAAGAGTGTAGCAAAGGCTGGCGTTGTTGATAAAATTGTTTCACTAGATAGAATAATAGATACAATAATCAATAGGGTGGGGGTGTAGTTTTATGGATATGAATCAATATTTAGATATTTTTATGGAAGAATCAAAGGAACATTTACAAGGAATGAATGCAATACTACTTAAGCTTGAAAACGCTCCAAAGGATCTTGCTTTATTAAATGAAATTTTCAGGGTTGCACATACTTTGAAGGGTATGTCCGGGACGATGGGATTTAATAACATATTACATTTAACCCATGAAATGGAAAATGTACTTGATGATCTAAGAAATGGCAAAATGGAGATTAATACTAACGTTATAGATATACTATTTGAGTGCTTTGATCAATTAGATAACTACGTTTCAAAAATTGAGACTTCAAGTTCTGAAGGCGAAATGATCTCAGGGGAATTAATAAATAAGTTGAATAAATTAATCTCTTCTCCAGAAAAAAGTAATATGAGTGTAGAGGATAATAAGACAGAACATAATCCAGAAAAAAATACTGTGGAAGTTAGTGAGTATGTTGGAAAGGTTATAAAGATAGCTAATGAGAAGGGTTTAAATGCCTTTTCCTTGACAATTACGCTGGATAGTAAGTGTATGCTGAAATCCGCTAGAGCTTATATTATTATCAGTTCTTTAGAAAAGGTTTCAGAAATAATTAACTCTAATCCAAGTATTGAAGAGATCGAGGATGAAAAATTTGATCTAACATTCCAATTAATAGTAGTAACCGAATTGGATCATAAGGAGATAGAAAAAGAGTTAAACTCTATCTCAGATATTGAGAGTGTAGAAATAGTTAACTTAGAGTCAGACACTATTTCTGTAGATGAGAATAGCATTGATCTTGCGGAAGATGAGGTAGCAGCCACTCAGGAAGCAACAGTGCTAAATTTCAATGTTGCTAATGCGACTAATGAAGATAATAGTAATAATAACAAAAAAGCTAAATCAACTAAAACCGTAAGGGTTGATATTGATAGACTTGATAATCTAATGAATTTAGTAAGCGAATTAATTATAATTAAAACAAGATTAGAAGAGACAGATAAGACAGAAGATAAGCAAAGTATGAATGAGGCAACCGAACAGCTTGAACGTATCACTACTAGTCTACATGATGCTGTAATGAAAGTTAGGATGGTTCCTATCGAAAGAACCTTTAACAGATTTCCAAGAATGGTAAGGGATTTATCTAGGGACCTAGGTAAAGAAATATCATTAATAATGTTAGGTGCTGAAACAGAGGTTGATAGAACTGTAATAGACGAAATTGGTGATCCACTAATTCATCTTATTAGAAACTCTATTGATCATGGTATAGAGGAAACCTCAGAAAGAATAAGCCTAAATAAGGATAAAGTAGGTAAAGTAAAACTTAATGCTTACCCTGATGGAAACAGTGTAGTAATTGAGGTAGAAGATGATGGCAAGGGAATAGACATAGAGAAAGTAAAATTAAAAGCTATTAACAAAAATATTATTACGATGCAACAAAGTCAGGCCATGGAAGACAACCATATAGTTCAACTTATATTTGCGCCTGGGTTCAGTACTGCCGATAAAATATCTGACATTTCAGGTAGAGGAGTAGGGCTAGATGTTGTTAAAACTAAAATAGAATCCCTAGGCGGAACTGTTGAAGTTGATTCCGTTAGGAATAAAGGTAGTAAGTTTATAATTAGACTGCCACTAACCTTAGCTATTATACAAGCCTTATTAATTTATGTGGGAGAAGAGAAATATGCAATACCTCTTAATAACATTAAGGAAATAACTACTATTACCACTGATAGTATTAGAAAAATACAAGGTAATGAAGTAGTGTTATTTAGGAATACAACTCTACCAATATTGAGACTTTCTAAACTCCTAGATGTACCTAATACAGAAGAGAATTTATGTAGTGAAAGCCCTGTGGTTATTGTAAAAAAAGGAGATAAGACAGCAGGCATATTAGTAGATGGTCTGATTGGACAACAGGAAATTGTAATTAAGTCCTTAGGCAAGTTCCTAAATAATACGGCGGGTATAGCAGGGGCTACAATTTTAGGTAATGGGTCAGTGGCTTTAATTGTAGATACAAATTCATTTTTATAAGGGGTGATAAACTTGAGTAATAATAATGACATAAACAAGCAGTATGTAATATTTAGTGTAGAAAATGAATATTACGGAGTGAATATTCATTATGTCGAGACAATTGAAAAAGTATCTACAATAACTAGAGTACCTAGGGCACCTTACTATGTTAAAGGGGTAATAAATCTTAGGGGTGAGGTTGTATCTGTTATTGATTTGAGAAAGAGATTTAATTTACCTTCTACAGAAATTACAGATGAGAATAGAATCATCATACTTTCTGTTGAGGAGATGGTGATAGGAATACTTGTAGATAATTCATCTGAGGTTCTTTCAATTGATAAGGATCTAATAGATAGTACTTCTAATCTTGCAAATTCAAGTGAAGACGATTATATTAGTGGTATAGGCAAAGTTGATGATAGAATGATAATTCTATTAGATGTATCTAAAATATTTGATTTAAAAGCTTCTTAAAAGATATAAGGAGGAACTAATATGACCTTATCGGTTAATGATTTAAATAATATGCATCTTGATGTACTAAGGGAAATTGGTAACATAGGTGCAGGTAATGCAGCTACAGCCTTAGCAACACTGATAAACAAAAAAGTAGACATGGGTGTACCAGTTATTCAAATTCTTGACTATAACGATATTACAAAGATATTAGGCGGTGAAGAAGCTGTTGTTGCCGGCATATACTTCGGAGTCGATGGTGATATCAATGGTAACATCATGTTCCTATTGGACATAAAGTCTGCAAAAAAGCTAATAGGTATGCTAATGGGGACAGATGATACAAGAGAAGAATTGGATGAAATGGAGTGCTCAGCACTTCAGGAAATCGGGAACATTTTGTCTGGTTCTTATATATCATCCCTATCCACATTAACCGGGTTATTCATTAATTTGTCTGTACCTTCACTAAATGTAGATATGGCGGGAGCTATTTTAAGTGTGCCAGCTATTCAATTTGGTCATATTAGTGACAAAGTTCTATTAATCGAAACTACTTTAAAGGATGGTAATGATCTAATAAATGCTAACTTCTTCCTAATTCCAGACGTTGATTCCTTTGATGTTTTATTAAAAAGTCTAGGAGTGTATTAATAATGCAGGAAATAATAAAAGTAGGAATGGCTGATTTAAACATAGTTAAGTCTCCAAGCATATTGACTACCTTAGGGTTGGGCTCATGTATTGGGATAGCCTTATATGATAGGCAAACAAAAATAGCAGGACTTGCTCATATAATGCTTCCAGATAGCACGCAAATTAAAAACAATTCAAATAAGGCAAAATTTGCGGATACTGGAATTGAACTTCTTATTGAACAGATGATACAAAAAGGCTGTAGCAAGAGTAGATTAGTTGCAAAAATAGCTGGGGGTTCACAGATGTTCAGTTTTGGTAACAATAGCGACATTATGAAAATAGGCTATAGAAATGCTGTTGCAACAAAAGAAGTTTTATCACGTAATAACATATCTATAATTTCAGAAGATACGGGCGGAAATTATGGTAGAACTATAGAGCTATACTCAGATACTGGTAAGCTTAAAGTTAAAACAATCGGACACGGTGTTAAAGATATATAGTAACTCTACTATGCCAGGAGGTTATCAATGGATTCTAAAGGCCTTTGGCTTAAATTTAAAAACGAGAACGATTTTGAAGCTAAAAGTAGACTTATAGAAACTTATATAGAGCTAGTTAAGATTATTGCAGGTAGACTATCTTCATCATACGGATCAAACATTGAGTACGATGACCTGGTTGGATACGGTATATTTGGACTTATCGATGCTATCGAGAAATTCGATATGAATAAGAATGTTAAGTTTGAAACCTATGCACAAATTAGGATTCGTGGGGCAATTATTGATAAACTTAGAAACTTGGATTGGGTACCACGTTCAATAAGACAAAAAGCAAAACTTATCGATGAAGCGAATATAAAATTAGAGGGTATATTAGGTAGAACAGTATCTGAGATTGAGTTAGCGGTTGAACTTAATATGTCCTTACAAGATTTACACTCAATAATGCAACAAGTTAATAATTTCAATATAATTTCATTAGAAGAAAAGCTTATGGATGGTAGTATCAATAGTATATTCGTGAACTGTCAAGAGACAATACCAGAGAATATAATATGTACCCAAGAAGTGTATGAAAATCTAAAATCAGGTATTGACTCCTTACCAGAAAAAGAGAGACGGGTGGTTTCATTGTACTATTATGATGAATTAACCTATAAGGAAATCGGCTTTACTTTAGGGATATCTGAGTCTAGGGTTTCACAAATACATTCAAAAGCAATTAGTAAACTAAAAGCATTATTGATGTAGACTAAAGGGGGGGTATTAATGGGTAATTCAATTTTTCAGGGGGAGAATTATGAAGAAGCGCTAAAGAAAGGTCTAGACCAACTTAACCTAACGGAAAGCGAGGTTAACATAAAGGTCATAGAAGAGAAGAAAGGATCTTTTTTTAAGAAACCATTAATTAAATTGGAGATTGTGAAAGTAGCTGCAAAGGAAGAATTAAGCAGAGAGAATGAGATAAATATAGAGGACAGCCGTGATGAGGATCAGTTAAGTAAATTTAGCCTTAAATATACAGAAGAGGGTGTCTTTTTAGACGTATATTTCTATACCAACCCTTCGGAGCTGTTGCCCTCCATACTTGAATATATTAAGATTAAAGAGATTAAAAACCCCGATATAAATAAAGTAAAGAAATCTGTTGGCGAAGAAAGTGCGGAAAGTATACAAATAGCACCTCCGCAGGAAGAGGTACTAGTAGACGAGAATATTCAGATTGAATTTTCTAAAGACAAGATGCAATGCTTTATTACTTTAAGTATGGCCTTTGGTGGTCAATCAATAACAAAGGAGATTATAAAAAGTAGATTAGGGGAAAGTGGTGTAATATACGGAATTGTTGATGAGACAATATCTGATTTATTAACCAACAGGGTATACAATGAGAAAATTCTAGTCGCAGAGGGAAAAAAGGCAACTCCAGGAGAAAATGCAAAAATAATATACCACTTTGACGCTAAAGCGACTAATAGTCCACAATTGTTAGATGATGGTAACGTAGATTTTAAACAATTAAATCTTATTAGTAATGTTAATGAAAATGATTTATTAGCTGAAATTATACCTGAAACTGAGGGTATTAAGGGCTATGATGTTTTTGGTAATGAGGTTCCACCTAGAGCAGGAAAACCTTTGAATGTTAAAAAAGGAAAGAACACAAGGGAAGATGATTTAAAGATTTATGCAAGTAGGGCAGGACAGGTTACTATTAAAGACGGAGCAATAACTGTTAGTGAAGTTTTTGAAGTTCCTGGAGACGTAGATAACTCAACTGGCAATATAAAGTTCAATGGTAGAATAATCGTTAAGGGTAATGTAAAGTCTGGATTTACCCTCGAGGCAGATGGAGATATTATTGTTTATGGTGTTGTTGAGGGGGCTAAATTAAAGGCTAATGGCGATATTGTTTTAAATAGAGGAGTACAAGGTAATAACCAGGCATTTTTGGAGTGCACTGGTAATTTAGTAGCTAAATATATTGAAAATACAAGTATATGCGCAAATGGAAATATTGAAGCCGATTGCATTTTGCATAGTTATGCAGTAGCAAAATCCAAAGTTGTCATTTCTGGAAAGAAGGGACTAATAGCTGGGGGTGAAGTAAAGGCTGGGGACGAGATTAGTGCAATAACAATAGGATCCCATATGGGAACAAGCACTAAATTAGAGGTTGGTATTGACCCTGAGATAAAGCAAAAATTGACGGATTTAAAGAAGGAAGTATCAGAATTAGAAAACAAATTAGATGGATTGAAAAAGACCATCGATTTATTAAATAGAATATCAAGAACATCCAAATTGACTCCTGAAAAGGAGGAAATGTTTGTAAAATCAATTAAGGCATATGAGGTATTAAAAAATAGACATACTACCCTATCCTTGGAATTAGTTGAACAGGAGTCGAGTTTAGAAACATCGACTAAAGGAAAGATACATGTCTCTAGGACTATTTACCCAGGGGTAAAGGCTACAATTTTAAATGTTACTAGACAATTATATGATGAATTATCCAATTGTACTTTAACTCTAAATGATGGTGAAGTGGTAATTGGACCTTATGAAAAATAGGTGGTGAAGGTATGTCAATTAGACCTATAGATTATTCAACATCTTTGTTAAATAGTGTAAATGAGTCAAAGACACAACATATTGACTATCATAAGTTAAAGGAAAATAGCCAGTATTTACAGGCTAACATTCAAAATCAAGTAAAAAGAAGTCAGAAAAAAGTACTATGTTCCGAACAATCCTTGCACAAGAAGGTAGATAACAAAAATAAGGAACAGTCCCATAAGAAAAAAGAACAGGATAATAAAGAAGCATGTGATGGGGATAAGGATAATAGTGAAAGATATAAAAAAGTAAAAGGACAGAATATCGATATCTTTATATAATGAGGTGTATTATGGATGTAAATGTTGTAGTATTTATCTTAGGATGTGTTGTAGTCGCTGCATCATTATTATATAGTGTCTATGCTAATAAAAATATGAGCGATGATAGCTACTTAAGTAGTACTAGTGAAACTCAGCACAACAATGCAATTAATAATTTAAATAAAAAATATACTAATGAACTAGATATTTTAAAAAAGGAAATTTACTTAATTAAAAACGAGCTATCAACAGTTCTAGAAATACTAAACACTAATTTACTAACTGCTACATTAGAAGAAGTTAGTCCTGAATTAAAGGGTGACAAGAGTAGAGAAACGATCAGTAGCTTTAGTAACATTTTAAATTATAGTAAATTCGTAAGTAAGAACAAAGATATCATAGATAGATATAAGAGTAGTA
>Ga0194138_10000258_pt1 | contig 25764 bp, 22 predicted proteins | sample TARM_MetaG_T2_14_FD_134022 | JGI IMG/M metagenome (GOLD analysis project Ga0194138, IMG submission 134022) | Freshwater microbial communities from Pennsylvania, USA, analyzing microbe dynamics in response to fracking - TARM_MetaG_T2_14 (version 2) | ecosystem: Environmental > Aquatic >...
CCACGGTACTTGCCCGAACGGTAATCCCCCGATTCTTTTCCACACTCATACTGTCAGCCATGGTGTTTTTATGATCCACGCGACCAAGGTCTCTTTTTACCCCTGCTTTATATAGGAACTGCTCCGTTATAGTGGTTTTGCCCGCATCCACATGAGCGACAATGCCTACACAAATGTTTCTGTTTTTCTGCATAAAAAAATAGTCTCCTTTTCAATTTGATAATTGCATTAAAAAAACACAGTCTACAACTGCGCCGCAATTAATCAGTGAAAAAGAAGACCATTGTGTTATTCCCCGGACGATTCTTTATTATTCAGCGAGACAGTCGTAAACCTGATTTAAAGTTGTTTGGAATAATACCTTTGAACATGTCATATTTACGACCTCCCAGTGATATTTTTTTATTGATTAGTAAACTTTTGTCTTATTCCCCTTTATTATAAAACAAATCCTCCGCCTGAATAACCATCCAGAGGATGGACCCGCCTCCTCCTGCAGGGTGAATCATAATCGGTCTTAAGACGGAAAACAGTGGAGGACAGGGGGACGTATCTTTTGTCCTCTTCAAAAGGAGGACAAAAGATACGTCCCCTTGTCCTGTCCTCGTCCCCCTGTCCTCTTTTTTTAGTTCACAACGATTCTGTCTCGCCCTTCTTCTTTCGCAGAGTACAGTGCTCTGTCTACCTTTACTAATAATTTTTCTACGTGGTTATCTTCTTTTTCCTTTTCCGTTACGCCGATGCTTAAGGAGAGCTTCATTCCCTTTTCTTTCATTTCCGGCTGTTGATTCAGGTCTTCAACTTTTTCCACGATCATATCGGCGACTTCCTTTGCTCCCTCTTTCTCCGTATCATACAGCGTGATGATATATTCATCGCCTCCGAATCTCGAGGCAAAATCCGTCTCCCTTCTTAGGGATGATTTGATAATATTTGCAACGGTTTTTAGAATTTCATCTCCTTGGTGATGGCCGAAGGTATCATTGATGCTTTTGAAATGATCGATATCGATCATGATTAAAGCTAAGCTGCTATCGGTTCTTGTGGCTAACGCGATGTATTCCTGCAGTTTTTGATTGAAATACCGTCGATTATACAAAGTGGTTAACGTATCGTTTTCCGATAAATATTCCAGCTGTTTATTGGCCTGTTCAAACTTTCGATTTAACAGGGATAATTGTTCATTCTTCCTTCGATAAGCAAAGCTGTCCCGTACTCGGATGATGCTCCAGGTTAAAATGCCCAGTAATAAAATATAGGCCATATAGGCAAAATTTGAAAAATACCAGGGAGTGCCGATTTCAAAATGAAATGAGGCGATTTCCGATTCTACCCCCCTTACGGTTTCTCCGTATACCTGAAATTCATAATTCCCCGGTTGTAAGTTCGAAAAACTGGCAAAATTCATATTCCTGGCGTTGACCCATTCGTTATCAAATCCAAGCAGTCGATAATTGTATACAACTTGACTCGGTGCATCGTAATCCAGGGCTACAAAATCAAAGGTTAAGAAGTTGTCGTTATGTGGGAAAGTACTGTTTAATCCGTTTAAAACACTAAAGTCCATGGATTGGCTCTCGCCATATATTTTAACGTCGGTAATATAAATACTCGGAACGATCTCTTCCAGCAGCTGATAGTCCTCAGGGATTCTCACAATCCCATGGGCCCCTCCAAACAGTAAGGATCCATCCTCGTCCTTAAATGCCGCGGGATTAAATTCCAAGCCTCCGACACCGTCTTCTTCCTTCAAATTGAAAATATGTTCATTTTCATGGTCTAAAATATTTAATCCTTCATGGCTGCCCAGCCAAAGTCTTCCATCTTCCCCTTGTAAAATACTTGTGATCACATTGGAGCTGAGCCCCTCTTCCGTGGTATAGGTTTTAAAAGTTCCCTCTCCCTGATAAAGAGAAATGCCTCCACCGGTCATACCGATCCAAACATTCCCTTGAAGGTCCTGAAACAGGGTTCTTATGGAGTTGACCGGTAATTTATCCCGGTTTCCACTTTCACGGACATGGGTTTGCATGGTTTCTTCTTCTATATTAAAAACGTTCAGGCCGTTATTGGTGGCGATCCAAATGTTTTCTCCATCATATAAAAGATCATAGACGAGATTGTCGGAAATTCTTTGATTCTCTTCACTTTCCTTGGTGAAATTCCGTATCTCTCCGCTTGTTAAATTATAGCGATAGGCACCGCCGGAGTAGGTACCGATCCATATTTCCTCATTCCCAACGTCTTCGATTGCATAAATGCTTGTGGATTCCGTCGATCCTTCCCTAAAGGGAATATCAAGTAGATTAAACCCATCCTGTTCAACGTCATAGGAAAACATCCCGTGATTGGTCCCAAATAAGATTTGATCTTCACAGCACTGAGTAATGGCCATAACCTGATCTACTAAAACTCCGTCTTTTTCCAGTTCTACAGCAGTGATATTTCCATTTTCATCAATTTTACTAAGTCCCTGGTTGTATACCCCCACCCAAAGATTTCCCCGTTGATCCTTTAACATACTGTTGATTCTTCCCTGGGGCAAACCGCTTATCTCATCGGGATCATAGGCATAGAGTCGATAATCTCTTTTTCGGGGATTGATTTTATTAACGCCGCCCCCATTGGTTCCGATCCAAAGACTGCCGCTTTTATCTTCCAGCAGTGCGTATACAACCGGATTATTAATTGGATAACTACTGTTTTCCGGAGAGAAGTTCAGGATATCATTATCCACTACGGCGAAAAGGCCTCCGCCCCAGGATCCGGCCCATAAAATATCGTCCCTTGTTTTAGTGACCGTATAAATCCGATTATCTTCAAAGAAATGGGATTTTGTAATCTCATTATCCCGGTTTAGCTCTACCACTCCTCCGTCCCAAAGGCCCAGCGTAATGGTCCCTTCATCAAACTCCTTAATATCCATGACAAAATTCGTTGGTGTATCAACTGCTAAGTCCATAATGCGGTCGCTCTCTTCGTCGTATTCAAACAACCCCTCGTAGGTCCCGATCAATAGACGATTTTGGGAATCCAGAAGTAAGGATCGCACCACATCCCCTTCAATATCATAGGTTTTAACGCTATGATCCTTTAAGTCGATTCGGTTCAGCCCCTCCATGGTTCCCGCCCAAAGATAGTCTTTTTCATAATCATAGGCCAGCGCAATTATTACAGGGTTGCTCAGTCCGTTTTCTTCTACGGTAAAATTTTCATAGGAATCATGATGAATATCGTATATGGAGATCCCCTGGTAGGTGCCGATGATCAACTGATGCTCCTCTCCGTTATAATACATGGTTTGGATAAGATTATGAACCAGCCGGTCATCTTCAAAGGGATTTTTCATTATCAGTTCCGTGCTGTTACCGTCAAAGCGATTCAGCCCCACCTGGGTGCCAAACCAAATAAAACCGAAGCGATCTTCGATGATATTGGAAACTGAAAGATTGGAAAGCCCGATCTCCCGTTGATAACTTTCGACAATCACATCTCCTTCCGTACGAATCAACCGCCGGATGGTTTCAGCATTTGCAGTGGAATTATTAATCAAAAACATGAATATAATAAATGTTATTAGCGGGAATCTTCTGAAATCTCTGCTTTTAATGGATTGGAGCCCTCTCATTAGCACACCTCCTCATTGAATGGTTTTTATGCTTGCAATATGTATCGTCATTTTAATTATACAACTTTATGCATTGCCATACAATAAAAAGACAGCCAAGGACAGGGGGACAAGGACAGGAGAAGGACAAGGGGACGTATCTTTTGTCCTCCCACTGAAAAGGACAAAAGATACGTCCCCCTGTCCTCCCTTCGTCCCCTCCTGTCCTCCGCTCCTGCTATCCTATTTCTTCTAAACCTTTTCTTTTAAAAACAAATTCAGATCAAAGTCCCCCATATCTGTTCCTAAGGTCAATACAATAGGTTGTTCATCTTCTACGGCAAAGGACTTGTATTCTCCGATAAAAATCCTCGGTGGAACAATATCGCATTTTATTTCTTCATCATGAAGAATGGTCATGGCATTTCCCGATATAATATTTGCAACCTCTCCTAAGGCGGAAGAAACAAAGCTGTTGATGTCTTCCATCTCCATACCGGACATCTCTTTAACCATATCCAAGGTCATCTTCTTTGGAAAACCAAATATCACGGTACCTTCTAACTCTCCCGTAACTCCTAATACCACATTGGCATCGTTGCTGGTAATTAAATCCCCTTCCAATCGGAGATCTTTTTTTACCGGTTCCAAATTCAACATGGTTCGAAACACGCTGTTGGTAGCTTCAATAAAAGGATTTAAATATTCTGCTTTCATAATTAGTGCTCCTCCTTTTCATGGGTTACATAATCTCCCAGTTTTTGATCCACATCTCCTACATGCATAATCAGCCAAGTCATAATTTTACCACCGAACTCCTGCACAAGATCTTCCGAGTAATTATCCGCTTCCAATTTTTCAATATACTCTTCAATACCCTTTTTGAACTTCCGATGAGCCTCTTTATGCTCTATCAAGTTGGGATAACCCATTTCTTCCTGTAATTTTTCTTCATCATCAAAATGATAATTCACATATTCTCCCATGAAATTCATGGTTTCCTTCACTTTTTCAATTTTTTGATCCCAGTCCTTGTTCGGATCATTCGTTGCTTTTAAAAATTCTTCCACTCTTTGAAAAAGCTCACGATGTTGTTCATCGATCCGTTTAACACCGATTTCATAACGTTCTTTCCACATAAATAATCACTCCTTATTATTGATATTTTTTATTCTTTCTTCTCCCCGGGTAAGACAATTCTAAAAGATGTTTTACGATGGATCCCGCTAATTCATTCGATCACTCTGTTTCTTAGAGTTGAATCCATGGATATTCATACACCTAGATACCACTACCATTATATAAGATAAATTCCTAACTGTCATTGTGATATATATTCCATATACTCCAGATGATTACAAGCTTTAGGAGGACAGGGGGACGTATCTTTTGTCCTCCCATTGAAGAGGACAAAAGATACTTCCCGCTGTCCTGCTTTACAGGCCTAAGGTTTCATCTATCAGGATTACCTCAGCTTTCATACCGTTCATTTTCTTAAGCTGAATATTCAACGTATTGCATATTCTATCCGCACTAGAGCAATCATAGCACCGATCTCCCGTTACTGCACATGGCGTATTATATTTTAACCGCTTGGCATTTTGCGGTGCTGCAATGTTTCGTGCACGCCAAACCGCTTTTTCCAGCGTTGGTTTAATTTTATTGGTTCCGAAAACAAAATAAACTTTTTCATGTCCAAACAACGAGCCTGCAACCCGATTTCCCGTTCCGTCAATGTTTACAAGTTCCCCGCTTTCAGCGACTCCGTTAACCGAGGTAAAAAACACATCCGTCATAAGTGCTTTTTTCCCAACTTCATAAAATTCAGCTCCTGAACAGATTGACGGATCCACCACTGTATTATTTTTTGATAAAAGTTCCGCTAAATTCATAGAGGAAAGCGTAGCAGAATCTCCAAATCCAACCGTAACTCCATGTACATTATCCGTAATATATTTTGTTGCTTCAGCGGCATTTTCAAAATACGAAACCTTATACCCATTATGTGTTAATGATTTGATCAGCTTTTCATATTTCATTAATCACGTACCTCCTCTAAAGGAACCGATCATGTAAATTCACAAAGAGGACAGCGGGACGTATCTTTTGTCCTCTTCCTTCGGAGGACAAAAGATACGTCCCCTTGTCCTCTTTTCAGCTTTAGTTATTAGCATTTAGTTTGCCGGCATCGAATCGAAAATGACCGCTTATTTCCGGGCGGTATCTCGTTAAAACGTCCTCTTCTCTCATGGGCTGCCCACCGTTATGAATAAGATACGGAACCCCGTTTTTGTTTCTGCGATCGGAAATAATTCCGATATGCTTATTTCCAAAGGTTACGATATCTCCCGGCTGCCACTGATCTATTTCGTAGGGATCCAAGGTAAGGGATATGGCGTATCGCTCAAAAAATACTTTCAAATTCGGAACCCGCCGAAAATCGATATTAGGATCCGGTCTACCGCCCACCCGGGGATATTCATCGGTATGGTTTTTAATATCTTCATCAATCATCTCTTTTAGATTATAACCTGCATTTTCAAACGCTCGCCAAACTACATCGGTACAAACACCGATATCCTCAGGAGGGTAGCCTCCGGCGTGATAAGAGCCGTCATATTTCGGTTTGTTTTCCGCATCCATACGGGCCCCCAGCATGATATCCCTGTAATCATCGATACCGTTATCATTAAAATCTACGGGACTGGCCACCGTTTCAATTCCAAAATCCTCCGCAGCGTAGTAGGTTTGAGGCAGCAGATTCCAATAATCCATACTATAAACCACCGCCAACAGACCGGCTATCACCGTTAAACTGATCAATAACTTTGTTTTCCCTTTGGAGATCATTCCCCCACACCTCCTCCGCTTATTTGGGTAAGTATAATACATTTCTTTTTTCTTTATATTAATAAGATTCTTAGTATTTATAGTACCACGCCCTCATCAACACATCAATAACTATCACATACTTCGAAAAATCGAAAATACAGTCAATTAAGATATTTCCGATTTTTTGGTATTCTCTGTAAATGCCATTTTTTTGCCGATTATTCGGATTTCTTATGATATTTTTGCCGATTCCTTTTTATTGTATTGTTAATTATTTAACGGTGTTGTATTCTTTGATAGTACCCATCTATATCTAAATTATATTACATTCACAAATCTAATTCACAAGGAGGTTTTACAGATGGAAAGTTTTTTCGAAGTAGTTCGTTATCTCAACAGTTTGTTATGGGGGCCGCCTATGCTTGTGCTTTTGCTCGGTACAGGGGTTTGGTTCACGATCAGGCTTCGCTTTGTTCAGGTACGTAAAATTAAGCTGGTTTTTAAAAAGACATTTGGAGATGTGTTTAAAAAAAGCGTTAAAGCCGATGAAGACGGTATGTCTTCTTTCCAGGCACTTGCTACGGCTATTGCCGCTCAGGTTGGTACCGGTAATCTTGCCGGAGTGGGTACGGCTATTGCCGCCGGTGGTCCGGGAGCCGTATTTTGGATGTGGCTCAGCGGATTTTTCGGAGCGGGTACCATCTTTGCTGAAGCAATTTTAGGCCAAACCTATAGTGCAAGAGTTGACGGACAAAAAGTGGGAGGACCGGCATACTACATAAAGAACGGTCTTGGCAGCCCTGCTTTAGCCGGTTTCTTTGCAGTGTCCATTATCATCGCGTTGGGTTTTATCGGGAATATGGTACAGTCTAACTCCGTTGCCGATTCAATGAATACCGCTTTCGGTATCCCTCATGTTGTGCTGGGAATTATAACTGCAATTGTTGTGGCTGCAATTATTATGGGAGGAATCTCTAGAATCGCCTCCTTTACCGTTACCATAGTGCCTATTATGGCAGGAATTTATATCATCGGATGTCTAGCAATTATTATGATGAATCTAAGTGAAGTCATCCCGGCTTTTAAAATGATTATCCACGGTGCCTTTAATCCCATGGCTGCAACCGGGGGTGTTATCGGTGTTACCGTCAAAGAAGCCATGCGTTACGGAATTGCCCGGGGACTTTTTTCTAATGAGGCCGGTATGGGTTCCACACCTCATTCACACGCAATTGCAAAGGTAAAACATCCTTCTCAGCAAGGTTTTGTTGCAATTATGGGAGTAATTATTGATACTTTAGTAGTATGTACCTTTACCGCACTGATTATTATTATAACCGGGACTTATGAAACCGGGCTTGTGGGAATACAGCTGACCCAGGAAAGTTTTGCCGTAGGTCTTGTAGGTTTCGGCGAGTATTTTGTTGCGGTATCCCTATTCTTCTTTGCTTTATCCACCATTATCGCCTGGTATTATTTTGGGGAAGGAAACATCAAGTATCTTTTCGGTCAAAAAGGAATTCGAGCCTATCAGGTTATCGTTTTACTATGTATCGTAGGCGGAACATTAATACAAGTGGAAGACGTTTGGGAGTTGGCGGATTTATTTAACGGTTTGATGGTTATTCCAAACTTAATTGCCCTGTTGGGACTTAGTGCAGTGGTTATTAAAAGTCTTGAAAACTATGAAGCCGGTGATTTGGACAAATAACAGGGTATGCTACAACTATTCATTATGGTTTTTCGAACTTTCTTCAAATATGATTGCCGATTACAGTGCTTTAAAAACTCGAAAAATGATTCATTCTCATGCTCTAAGCTTTATATTGCAACTTCATAACAGAACTGTCCACTGTGAGCCCTATGACCGGGCTCACTTTTTTTTAAAAAACCGGGAACTTCTATCTTCTTCCCGGCGTCAAAAGTCTGTTCACAAAATCCCAAACATAAGGAAAGGAGTTTTACAAATGAAAAAGATTGGTTTTACAATGACAATGATGTTCGCGATGATGGTTTTCGTAGCCTGTGCCTCCGGAGATTCAGAGGCTCCCGAAGATGGTTCAAATCCCGGAGAAGACCTGGGACTGGAGGAGATTATTGAAGAGGTCACGGAAGGCGTGGAGATCGAAATGGAAACAATGAACACCGAACTGGATTCCGAAAATTTTCAGTGGTATCTATTTAGCGAAGAGCAAGACGGTGTTGAAGGAATGGCAGCGGATGCCATGATGAATTCCATCCCTCATTCTCTTGTTGTGGCCAGAGTTTCCGAGGAAATTGATATTGAAGCCTTTGCAGCGGATATTGAGAATAATGCGGACCCTCGAAAATGGGTTTGTGCCGAAGCGGAAAAAACCGCGGTGGAAACCCACGGAAATCTTGTGCTACTGGTCATGAGTGATGAAAATATCGTTGATGACGTAGTAAAAAACTTTAAGGGATTATAACCACATGGTTTTTTCCAGTCTGGCTTTTCTTTATTATTTTTTGCCCTTAACCGTAATTCTTTATTATTTTGTCCCCGGAAAAGCGAAAAATATGGTGCTGCTGACAGCCAGCCTGTTATTTTACTTTTACGGAGAACCGGTCTATACGATTTTACTGTTGTTTTCCGCTTTATCCGATTATCTCCACGGCCGTTTTATTGAGCGGCACCGTGGGGATCTCCGGGCAAAATACGGACTGTTCAGCTCTCTTTTGATCAACATCGGACTCCTGGGGTGTTTTAAGTATGCCGACTTTATTATCAAAAGCATAAATGGAATCCTGGGAACAGACATCGTTCTCCTTGGCCTTTCCTTACCCCTTGGAATCAGTTTTTTCACTTTCCAGACCATGAGTTACAGTATCGATATTTACCGGGGGAAAATTTCGGCGCAGAAGAATTTTTTCACTTTTTTCACCTATGTTTCCATGTTTCCTCAACTGATCGCCGGTCCCATTGTCCGCTATCAAGAGGTGGCGGATTCCCTAAGGGGAAACCGCAAAATCACCATCGATCATCTGGCCTACGGAATCAAACGTTTTATTATCGGGCTTTCAAAAAAAGTATTGATTGCCAACCAGTTGGGCGAATTTGTGCTTGTCTTTCGGGAGGCGACTTCTCCCAGTATCCTGTTTTATTGGAGCTATGCCTTTGCTTTTACACTGCATATTTACTTTGATTTTTCGGGATACTCGGATATGGCCATCGGCTTGGGTAAAATCTTCGGATTTTCTTTTCCGGAGAATTTTCAATACCCCTTAAGCGCATCATCCATAACCGATTTTTGGCGCAGATGGCATCAGACATTAACCCGGTGGTTTCGGGATTATGTATATATTCCTTTGGGAGGCAACCGTGTGGACACCTTACGATGGGCCCGCAATATTCTGAGCGTATGGTTTTTAACCGGGCTGTGGCACGGCGCCGCCTGGAACTTTGTACTTTGGGGAATGTACTTCGGTCTGCTGCTCATTTTGGAAAAACATGTACTATTAAGATCCCTCTCCCGAATTCCGGTACTGTTTCAGCACATATACGTCATTCTTTTGGTAAGTTTCAGTTTTGTGATCTTCAATGGAGACGGGCTCTCCGGTTTTTTTCAAGATGCAAGAGGACTTTTAGGATTTGAGGGAATACCCTTTTACACCCCGGAAACCGGCTATCAGTTGTTAAACTACGCAGGGATCTTTTTAGTAGCTGCAATTGCAGCAACCCCCATAATAAAACAAGCCAAAAGCCGCTTATATGAAGCCTTACCTTTAAAATCCGTAAAGTTTCTTCTTGAGCCTTCGGCCTATTTATTTTTACTGTTTACCATTACGGTTTATCTGGTCAATCAGTCTTATAATCCGTTTATCTATTTTCGATTTTAGGTGGGATTTTAATGAAGAATCATAAGAAAAAAGCAAATTTTATATTGATACTGTTAATCACTATGTTCATTTTTCTGGGAACCGGTCTGCAAATTTTCACTGAGGCTCCTTCTATTTCCTATCAGGAAAGAAGAACCCTAGAGCCCTTTCCGAAATTTACTATAAAGTCCCTTCTAAGTACGGAATTCATGAAAGACCTTGAAGTCCATCTGGCTGACAGCTTCCCTTTCAGAGATTTTCTTCAGCGGATGAACATCCGTTTCAGCTCCGGCCTTTTTTTGAAAAAGGATTTCGACGGTTATTATTCCGCCGAGGGACATCTTTCTAAAATGCTATACCCCCTTGAAAAGGATCAGGTTCTTCTGGGCGCTGAAAAAATATCGGAAATTCAAAAGCGCTACCTTACGGATATGGACGTTTACTATGGGGTAATTCCTGATAAGAATTACTTTCTTGCCGAGAATACACCCTACTTATCCATGAACTACCAAGCCTTTCAGTATATTCTGGATAGCAGGCTTTCGGAACTGGTGAAGATCGATCTTTTTTCCGCTCTGGAACTTGAGGATTACTACCGGACTGATCCCCATTGGAAACAGGAAAGCCTTGAAGACGTGTTGAAAATCCTCGGAGAAAAAATGGATTTTAAAGCCTCCGAAGTAAAATTTAACACCCATACCAAAATGGAATTTTACGGATCCTACCATCCCCATGTATCCGCAGACCTTTCCATGGATTCCTTAAACTACCTTACCTCCGATGCGATAGTCCATAGTCATGTCCACACCCTAGATTCCGGAAAAACCGGTGAGGTTTATGATAGTGAGGCGGACCTTACAATGGATCCTTATAATTTTTTCCTCGGAGGCCCGGCGGCAATACAAATCATTGAAAATCCCATGGGAAACACTGAAAAAGAACTGATTCTTTTTCGCGATTCCTTCGGCTCCTCCCTTGCCCCTTTACTTATGAATCATTATGACCGAATCACCTTGATAGACCTACGCTACGTACCTTTCGAACAACTGGAGAATCATATCAGTTTTGATGACCAGGATGTGCTGTTCTTGTATTCCACGGAAATCTTAAATCGCAGTGCAATGCTGCGATAATTTCATTTCGTGAGTCTTTTTTACCCCAGTATCTGCTCGTCTCTTTTAAAGCCTTTATTATCGGTGCTATGGTTAAATCAGCAGGTTTTTCAATTATCGATCATATCCTCTTCTAAAATACGTTGAACACTCTCGGAAAAACTGTCGCCGGCACCCCAGTCGATATTGAAAAACATCCCTTGACTCCCTCCCGAGGGAATCACCTCCACCTCAGTTTCTCCGTTAAAGTCATTTATATACACCGTTAAGCTTGCCCTAGAGCTATTTCTCATGTAGTACTTCTCATATATCAAAAGCCCTGCAGAATGTTCGCCTTCTAGGGTATCAATCCGTTGATGTACCTTCTCCTCCTTCATTTTCATATCGATCTTGTAAAGCGCATCTCGTACCGATAATTTAACTTTGAAGTTTATTGCTGCCATTTACTAGTCCTCCTTTTTATGTAAGCTCTTTATTTTATATTCTTCATATAATTAAAAAACCCTTTTTTTAGAAAATACATTTGCATGAATTTTTCTAAGAGTACTTGCCGGTTAAAACTTATCGGATACACTAGGGCTTATTCATCCCTTATTTTTCTGATACTGTATTTTTATTGTACCTAAGGAATAACACTAAGCAAATCGTGGTTATGATTATAAGAATGTGTAATACTATATGATAAAAATCCGGAATTATTATTGTATCTGAAGATGGTATAATCTGATATGTATCTTCAAAAAAACTATTGTATGAACTTATTTTATTCTCGGAAGCACCAAATAGTTTGAAATACCAGTGACTAAAAACTGAATTAAAAGCCATAAAAACATAAATATCGTCAGTAAATATTTCCCGATCTTATCTTTTGCAACAAATACAATTGATAAAACAACAAAAATTAACCACCAAATGCCATCTATACTATTCCATGCGGCTTCCACAAGTGTAAATTCTCCGATTTTCAACCCGGTCATATCCATGGAAAACCAAATAAATAATGCTCCTACTGAAAATAAACAAACCTTTTTCATAGTATCTCCCTCATTTACCATTTTTTTAGTTTCTTCGATCCGCTTTCTTGGAAAAAGCAAAACCTTTTATCATCACGTATATCTTACTTTTTATAATAGTCCACCCTCTCCTTTCGTTTCATTTCTTCATCAAAATAACCATCGAAAACCTCGAAAAATAACGAGACTCCCGATGGTTTCATTTCATTTTAATATCAATTTTGTGACGTGTCTAAAGAAAAGCGGTTACGTACTTCTTCTACGAACTGATCCCGTTCATTAATCCAGGGGTTATGTCCGGAATGCTCAAACCATAGGATTTCTTTTTCCGGAGCCTCCAATATTTCCACATATTCTTCAACCAAGGATGTCGGAGCATTCAGATCATGTCTTCCCAAAAAGAAGTAAACCGGGACCTCCAACTCTGCATAGTCTTCTCGTAAATCAATGTCATACAATTGTTGATATACATGATTAAAAGTGTTAATGATCCCTCGAGCATAATTGACTTTGTCCAGCATACCGTATTCGGAAGAACCGATATCCCGAAAGGTATTATAGCCGGAATTATGGATTTCGGGATTACTGCTCATCTGGTGACTGAGATAATTTAGATAAGTTGCACTTCTCCAGAGAACATCCTTTCCGTAGTAGGGCGGGACACCCTTATCCTCAAGTTTTCCAATCATTTTCCTATCATTTTTCTCTCTTGCAATTTCCATGGCCAGCTGATAATCCATCCGTTCCGTTTCTTCAAAATCAATCATTTGTCCGGTACCGATAAAGCCATGATAGGATTCGGGATAGTGATCGATTAAAAATATTCCCAGTGCACTTCCCCAGGACTCGCCGATCAAATAAATTTTTTCTTTGTCAAATCGTTCGGTCAGATACTCGGTTAACGCCTGTCCGTCTTCAATATAGGTTTCCACGGTAATATCTTTAATGTCTGTTGCATCATAGGATTTTCCGGAACCCGGTTGATCCCAATTTACCACGACATAGTCCTTTTCAAGATCGGACAATTCATGTCGAACGGCTGCCATTTGTGTGCCTCCCGGACCTCCGGCAAGAAAGAGCAGAACCGGATTGTTTTTATCCCAGCCTCTTAAACTGATCCACTGTTTATGGCCATTAAGTTCAACTTCAATTAATTCTGCGATGCTGTTTTCCGGTGTATTTCCGTTCTCGTTCCGAATGTCCGGAGTTGAGGCTGTAATCTGGGAAAATGCCACCAAGCCTATATTCAGCGCCATTATTACCGCAAAAATAATTCCCGCTTTCTTTATACGTACAACCCATTTGGGATTCGGGTTCTTTGCGATTACTCCGATTAAATAAAGAATCCCCAGAAATACCACCCCTAGTAACGCCAGTATTGCTAAAAAAGCCAATAGTACAAAAATCATTGTTTGAATCATAACATCATCTCTCCCATCTCTTTTCCCTTTCCCCTTCCGTTGCTGTTATTATTTTAACACTTCCAAAAATCATTAACCTCCCCCTAAAGGTGGATAGTCTTTCCACCTGAAAGATGAAAATACCAAAAAAAACAAAACACCAGTGTAAACCGGTGGTTTGTTTTTTATTGATGGGTCTCACGCGGGAATCTCACGCAGGGACGGACTGTTTAAAGGTTCTCAGATGATAGCAGCATTTCTTTGGTTCATCTGGCAACTTTATTTTATTGAAATATCTTTTTGTAAATCTCTTTAATCACTGTGCTTTTATACGCCATATACTGTTCCCGATCCGTGGGAAATCGTTTAGCACCCTCCAGCTTTATGGCACTGTAGCGCTCCCGGTCCGCTTTATGGGATCGTAAGTGATCACGAAAAATCAGATGTCGCTTTAACTCTTCAGAATCCTTTGCACAGACGTACAAATGATGGGCCATAAACTCCGGCATCTTTTTATATCGAAAAGCCTCTCTGCCCGGGATGCCGTTATCCCCTTCATGGGAATAGCCCAAACTTTCCAGGCCTTGTTTCACGGTTTCGAACTTTCCCCGGTCTTCAATAATCACATCGAGATCAATAACCGGCTTGGCAGACAGCCCCTCCACGGAGGTGCTTCCCACATGTTCAATTCCCACAATGCAGTCTTGAAGAGTTTTATTCAGCCATGCTTTGAGTTTTTCAAATTCCACTTTCCATCGCTCCTCATAGGGTGCGACAATTACTCTTTTATCTGTCACCGGGCATCCTCCTCTTCTGGTTCCTGATCCTTTTCGTTAAAATCTTCGATAAATCGAGAGTAAAAGCATTAATGTTATTACAATTAGCTGTAATCAGTACCATTTTATCATTACCAGATATTTCATACAATATTATTATCAGTATTTTCTTGATTTTGAAATTCCCAAAGAAAAAGCCTACGATTTGTAGGCTCTTTAGTCTTAGATTATGTTGAATTCCTTGAATTCCCATTAACTTGGGAAGCTAATCCCCGTCGGAATCAGTTGTTAAGGGTGATCTCGGGGAACGGTTCAATGACTCTTTCCAGTATTCCCGTTACATATCCGATTAATACTCCGTAATTTACCATGGGAACGTTATGATTCTTGGCCCGTCGAATCCGGCTCATCATTTCCCGCCGATTGTGCATACAGGAGCCGCAGTGAACGATTAGTTTGTATTTTTCCAGCTCTTCTTCAAAGGCGGTTCCCGAACACCAGGTAAAGTTCAGCTTATCTCCCGCTTCCTTTTCCAGCCAGCGGGGAATTTTTACGGTTCCGATATCATCCTCCTGGCGGTGATGGGTGCAGCCCTCAACAATTAATACTTCGTCCCCGGGAATTAGCTGTCTTACAGCCTCGGCCCCTTCGATCAAGGTGGGAAGATCCCCTTTAAACCTTGCATACAGGATAGAAAAAGACGTCAGCAATACATCCTTCGGCAGGATCTCCGCAACGAAGGCGAAAACTTGGGAGTCTGTCACCACTAAGTTCGGCGGTGATTTCAGGCGACCGAGTACATCTTCCAGTTCCGTTTCTTTGCAAACCATCATGGTCGCATCGTGGTCCAGGATATCCCTGATTACCTGGACCTGGGGCAGGATCATCCTTCCCTTCGGCGCAGCGGAATCAATCGGTGTTACCAGGATCACCAGGTCCCCTTTGTTCACCAACCCTCCCATTAAGGAAACATTGTCTTCCGTCGGAGCCTGCTTAATCAGCTCTTCTTTCAGTCGTGCAATTCCTTCATTGGTTTTCGCACTGACCGTGACTATGGGAAAGTCTGATTCTTTTAGTTCCTTGATGCCGTTCATAATCAGTGTCTCATCTACATCCGACTTGTTATAGACAATAATAACCGGAAGCTCTTTTTCTCTAACCACCCGGATCAGGTCCTTTTCAAAGTCTCCGATTCCCGTGTTGCCATCGGTCACGATCAGGGCCACGTCGGTTTTTTCCAATACTTTTTTCGTCCGTTCGATTCTAATGCGGCCAATATCCCCTTCGTCATCGATTCCCGGAGTGTCAATCAACAAGACCGGCCCCATGGGTAAGATCTCCATGGCCTTATATACCGGATCCGTGGTGGTTCCCGCCACATCGGAGATCACGGCAATATCCTGCTCTGTAAGGGCATTGATTAAACTGGATTTCCCCACATTCCTTCTTCCAAAGATTGCAATATGCAGGCGATTTCCTCTTGGAGTCTGATTCATTTATACCACTTCCTTCGAATGGATTTTCAAATACTTGGGCAACTGTCGGCCGGCCTCGGCAACCGACTTTAGGGCGGAGGTAAGATCAACCATGTTTTTGTTGCTGTAGATCTGATAGTTTTCCCGGTAGTTATCCGGAGTGGAGATTAACATAATGGTGTTCGCGCCGCTCATTAGTGCCTTTGTCTGACCATCGGGATCAATGGAGGCAAGGGCTGTGGTCGCCGGAAGATATACATTTTTACATACCAGTCGGGTAACCGCCACGGCCTTTAGGGTCAAGTCAACACTTCCGGTTTCATAGTGCTCGAAAGGAGTTCCCTTTGCGGGAATAAAGGGGCCGATGCCGATCATATGGATTCTCATTTTTTTAAAGAATAAAATATCCCCGGCAATATCCTCTTCTGTCTGGCCAGGCAGGCCGATCATATTGCCAGAACCGTTGGCGTATCCCAACTCTTTTAGCCACCGGGAGCATTCCACCCGGGTGTCAAAGTCATCATCGGGATGGATGGCGTTGAAAATCTGTGGATTGGTGGTCTCAATTTTCAGCAGGAAGTTATTGGCTCCCGCTTCTCTTAAGGCTCGATAGGTTTCGTAGGATCTCTCTCCGATGCTTAAGGTGATTCCCATTTTTGTCTCTTTCTTAATCCGACGGATCATATCAATTAATATATCCCTAGTATAGTACTCATCTTCCCCGGATTGCAATATAACGGTTTTAATACCCAGTTCATGTAGCTTATAGACCTGTTCCATTACTTCTTCAACGGTCATTCGGTAACGCTTAGGTGTTGTGCATCCATTTCGAATGCCGCAGTAGTTGCATTCCTTTTTACAGTAGTTGGAAAACTCAATGGCCCCCCGAATTTCCACCGTATCTCCGATAATTTCCTTTCGCATCTGATCCGCCGCTTGAAAGAGCGCTGCTTTTTCGCTTGTGCTCTCACATTTTAACAACCGTACGATCTCTTCCCTGGTCAAATCCTCTCCGCTTTCAATTTTTTCCATGACCTGCTGAAATTTCGGTGAGATGATTTGATCCTTTAATCGGTTCATCAGTCCCGCTAATTTTCTGGATTGATAGGGAAAGATTTCCAAGGACTCTGCAGCTCCCGCATCCTCTAAAATCTTTGTTGCCCTTCTTTTATCTTCCGCGGCAAAGGCGATTGCCGTGGTACAAATGGATCCGTACTCCCCCGGGGTCGGCAGTAACTCCGTATGAATTCCCTTGGATTTCAACAGACCGTCGGTATTTAACATCTGACTGGTGGTCTCGCAAATAATAATATACTGCTTTATCAGCCTATCCATCCTTAGCCCTCCTGCTCATGTAGTTTGTATAGCGAAAGCTCTTTCCTCACCGGATTTATTGCAAACAGCGCTTACCCCTTGGCCCTATAGATAAAGATCCCTTTTTCCGTTTTCAATTTCCGAAAGACGCTCCCGGGTGATGCTTCGGATTTTCGGACTCCGGATCTCTACAAGTGCTTTTTTAATCAGGGCTTCCCCTTTTTTTACGGTTTCATCACTGGCATAATCCAGCAGATTTTCCTTTAATGTCAGAATCGCATTCTGCTCACAGAACTCGTGAATATGCTCATCCCTGGCGAGCTCCATAAAGGCGGCCCCGGTTCTTTTCTTTCGGTAGCAGGCGGTGCAAAAACTCGGCAGATGCCCTTGATCACACAGCACCTGAAGCATCTCGTCTAAGGTTCTTTCATCGCTGGTTTCAAACTGCTGGGCTTCATGATCAGCTTTTCCGTTTCCTCCGGGACTGGTCTTGGAGCCTGTGGAAATTTGAGATACCCCGAGGCTTAACAGTTTATCCCTCAGCTCGGCGCTTTCCCGGGTGGATAGGATAATTCCGGTATAAGGAAGGGTCAGTCGATATACCGCCACAATCTTTTTAAACTCTTCATCGGTAATCGGGTAGGGAGTTTCCTTAAGTCCGCTGTCCATGGCCGGTCGAAGTCTGGGAATGGAAATGGTGTGGGGTCCTACGCTGTAGTTTTCCTCCATATATTCTGCATGCATCAAGGATGCCAGCAAATCAAACCGATAATCGTATAATCCGAAAAGTACCCCGATTCCAAAATCGTCAATGCCCGCTTCAAATGCCCGGCCTAGGGCATGGAGCCGATCATCGTAGTTGGATTTCGGTCCCCCGGGATGCATCGCCTTATAGGTTTCCCGGTGATAGGTCTCCTGAAAAATCTGATACGTGCCGATGCCCACCTCTTTTAATTTCTTAAACTCCTCAACACTCATCGGCGCCGCATTAACATTGATTCTTCGAATGTCCGTCCCCTGATAGATGTTTTGTAACGCCTCGGTAATATGGTGAATCGTTGTTTTTTTCTTATCCTCTCCGCAGACCAGCAGTATTCTTTTATGGCCCTGGTTTTCAATGGTCTTGGCCTCCTGAGCAATTTCCGATGTACACAGGGTCTTTCTGTGCAGGTCTTTATTGGCAACTCTAAATCCGCAGTACAGACAGTTGTTTTGACATTCATTACTGGTATATAAAGGGGTAAACACCACAATGCGTTTCCCGTAAATTTTCTCTTTGATCACCTTTGCCGCCTCAAACAACAGGTTCATTTCCTCTTCCCCTTCGATTTCCAACAGCATGGCTGCGTCCCCTAAGGAAAGTCCCTGGCCATCCCGGGCTTTTTCAACAACATCCAGACGTTCCCTCTTTGAGGATTGTTTTCCCATCGTTAGTATTTCTTCGATTTTTCTTTCGTTTATGATTCCTGCTGTGTCCATTGTCCATACCCTCCTATTCCGTCCCGCTACTTTTTGGTTAATGCACTCTTTACCAGTACGTCCTTCAGCCCGCCGATTTTTCCCGTCAGGGAGCCGATTTCATCCGTGGTTCCGTCCACAATAATCGATAATATATTGACCTTTTTTTCTTTATAGGGCAGTCCCATTCGACCGACGATGATTTCTGCAAATTCGCTTAAGAGCCGATTTACTTCCTGAATGCTCTCTTTTCCTTCAATAATTATGGCAACTACACCGATCCGCTTATTCATTGCTTTCACTGCCCCCTTTGAATTGTTCCTTCATCTTGGATCCGCCGAATTTTCCGTAAAGCGTAAAAAAACTCTCCGGCAGACCGGAAAGTTTTAGTACGGATTTTGTCAATCCATAAAATTACCCTCAGGCCTTTTGCTCAGACGGATCCTTGCAATCAGCTTGAATATACAGTTATTTTGCTGCTGTGGCAGATTCTTTCACTGGCAACACCACAGTCTCTTTTACCGTTTCCACCGGGAATTTCTCTCGGGCGGTATAATAGGTATGGAGTATGTCATGGGATTTATGACCTCCGGGCTTTCCCAGGAATTCCTTGTACAGCTTAATAATCAGCGGATTTTCATAGGATTTTCTAAGGGCTTTTACCGTATCCTCTTGATACAGCGCCTTCGCTCTTTCCACACGAATATCCATATCCATTTTTACCCGGGCAGGTACATGGGGTTGGCCGCCACCGGATACGCAGCCTCCGCTGCAGCCCATCATTTCAATAAAGTGGTACTCTTTTTCTCCGGACTTTACCATTTCTAAGAGCTTTGCCGCCATGGCGGTTCCATGGGCAACGGCGATCTTAACGGTTTGTCCTCCCAACTGCACATCGGCTTCCTTAATGCCTTTGGTTCCTCGAATGTCATGGTACTCTATGGCCTCTAATTCCTCTCCTGAAAGGGTGTCTGCCAAGGTCCGAAGGGCGGCTTCCATTACGCCTCCCGTTGCACCGAAGATTGCGCCGGCACCGGTGTATTCACCAAGGGCGGGATCAAAGTCCACATCGGGAAGTTTTGTAAATTCCACTCTGGCCTGTTTAATCATTTTGGCAAGCTCTCTTGTGGTCAGTACCGCATCCACATCCCGAAGTCCGTTGACGCTGAGTTCCGGTCTTGCCGATTCACTTTTCTTGGCCGTACAGGGCATGATGGATACCACAAAGATTTTCTTAGGATCAATTTGCTGCTTTTCCGCATAATAGGTTTTAATTACCGCCCCGAGCATCTGATGGGGGGATTTACAGGTGGAAAGATTGTCTAAAAACTCAGGATAGTTAAACTCGCAGTACCGGACCCATCCCGGAGAACAGGAGGTAATCATCGGTAGATTCTGATTGCTTTTCAATCTGCTGAGCAGTTCATGTCCTTCTTCCATAATGGTTAAATCCGCTCCGAAGTTCGTATCAAATACCTGATCGACACCTAAGCGTTTTATCGCGGCAACCATTTTCCCGGTTACCCGGCTTCCGATAGGCAGTCCAAACTCCTCTCCTAAAGCGGCCCGTACCGCAGGCGCGGTTTGCACCACTACATGCACATCGGGATCTTCAATCGCATCCCAAACCTGTTCCAGATCTTCTTTTTCTTTCAAGGCTGCTACGGGACAGACTGCTACGCATTGTCCACAGTGAATACAAGGAGTTTCGTCCATGCTTTTGTTAAAAGCCGGTGATACCTGGGTTTCAAATCCCCGGTTGGTAAATTCCAAGATCCCGGTTTTTTGAACGTCTTTACATACACTGACGCATCTTCCGCATAAAATACATTTGCTGCTGTCCCGTACCAGGGTGCTGGAAAGCTGATCGATGGTGGTTTCGGTTTTCTCCCCTTCAAAGGCGATTTCCGTAATGTTCAGCTCTTCCGCCAGGCTTTGGAGCTCACAGCTTTTATTTCTAAAGCAGGTTAAGCATTCCCGGTTATGATTGGACAGAATTAACTCCACCGTGGATTTTCTCGCACTTCTTAGTTTTTTGGTATTGGTTTTAATCACCAAACCCTCCGCTACAGGCTGTACACAGGAAGCCTGTAAAGATCGGGCCCCTTCAACCTCCACTAAACACACCCGGCAGGCGCCGATTTCATTGGTATCCTTTAAATAACACAGGGTGGGAATATCCACTCCTACGGTTTTAGCGGCTTGCAGTATGGTATAGTCTTTGGGAACTTCGACTTCTATATGATCAATGGTTAAGGTTACTTTTTCCATCTATCCTTCACTCCTCGCATAATATATTTATAGATTTCTATCTGATTGGTTTACAAAGGTCTTAAGCTATTTTTTTACGATGGCCTTAAAGGGGCATTTATCCACACAGGCGCCGCATTTGATACAGGCATCGGTGTCGATGGTATGAAGTGCTTTTCGCTCTCCTTGAATGGCGTCCACGGGACAAGCTTTCACACAAAGGGTGCATCCTTTGCACGCTTCCGTGATGGAGTAGTTCGCCAGTGCCTGACAGGCTCCTGCGGGACATCGTTTTTCCGTCACATGGGCCTCATATTCATGTCTAAAGTAATGAAGGGTGGAAATCACGGGATTCGGTGCTGTTTGACCGAGGCCGCAAAGGGAAGACTCTTTAATGTTGCCTGCCAACTCTTCCAGTTTATCCAGATCCTCTAAGGTTCCTCTGCCTTCGGTGATATTATTTAATATCTCCAGCATCCGCTTGGTACCGATTCGGCAGGGGGGACATTTTCCGCAGGACTCCTCCACGGTGAAATCCAGAAAGAATCTTGCAATATCCACCATACAGTTGTCTTCGTCCATAACGATCATTCCACCGGAACCCATCATGGATCCCAGTTTGATTAAATTATCATAGTCAATGGGTGTATCAATGTGCTCCATTGGTATGCATCCTCCGGAGGGTCCCCCGGTTTGTACCGCTTTAAAGGCTTTTCCTTTGGGAATGCCTCCGCCTACATCGTAAATTACTTCTCGAAGGCTGGTACCCATGGGCACTTCCACAAGCCCCGTATTGTTGATTTTACCTCCTAAGGCAAATACTTTTGTCCCTTTGGATTTTTCCGTTCCGATACCGGCAAACCACTCCGGTCCATTAAGAATAATTTGAGGTACATTGGCATAGGACTCCACATTGTTCAGCAAGGTGGGCTTATTCCAGATACCCTTATGGGCGGGAAATGGGGGTCTGGGTCGCGGCATACCCCGTTTTCCCTCAATGGAGTTAATCAGTGCCGTCTCCTCTCCGCAAACGAAGGCTCCAGCTCCGAGACGAATTTCCAGATCAAAATCGAATCCGGATCCGAAAATATCGCTACCCAGCAGGTTATGGCTTTTGGCTTGTTTAATGGCGATTCGCAGTCGTTCTACTGCAATGGGGTACTCGGCCCGGATATAAACATATCCCTTCGTCGCTCCCACCGCGTAGCCGGCAATGGCCATGGCTTCAATAATTACATGGGGATCCCCCTCTAAGATGGACCGGTCCATAAAAGCTCCGGGATCACCTTCGTCGGCATTACAGGCGACGTATTTCTGATCCCCTTCCGCTTTAGCGGTAAACTCCCATTTCAGTCCTGCGGGAAAACCTCCGCCTCCCCGGCCTCGAAGTCCCGATTGCTTCAATGTATCAATAACCTCTTCCGGCTGCATTTCCGTAAGAACTTTTGCCAAGGCCTGATACCCGTCTACGGCGATATACTCTTCAATAACCTCCGGGTTAATCACTCCGCAGTTTTGCAGTGCAATCCGTTTTTGCTTTTTATAGAAACCTAGCTCTTCAATGGCTTTGATGGTATCTTCATCCGGAGTTTCTTTAAAGAGTAAGTCCTTAATCACTCGTCCCTTTAGCAGGTGTTCCTCGGTAATTCTTTCCACATCCTCCATCTTTACCTGGCTGTAAAAGGATCGTTCGGGATAAACTATCACAATCGGTCCCGCTTCACACAGTCCGAAACATCCGGTTTTAACTAATTTTACTTCTTCCTCTAAGCCGTGCTTTTTCAGTTCATCGTGAAATTTATCCATCATTTTAAAAGAATCCGCCGAAGCACAGCCCGTACCTCCGCAGATCAATACATGGGATCTGTATACGTTCATTTTCCTACCTCCTGATCGATAATTGTTTTCGTTGGTCTGATTCTTGTTAGGATTTCTATTGATAAGTGCTGATCTTGCCGGTAATTCCTACTTCGTATAGGCTCTGATACAAAATTCCGTTGCAACTTCACCCTTAATAATGTGCTCTTGCATAATTTTTACGGCTTTTTCCGGTGTGACTCGTACATAGGTCACTTTTCCTTCACCGGGTTTGAAGACCTCAACAATCGGTTCGTATTCACAGCTTCCCAAGCAGCCCGTCTGGGTCACAAGAATGTTTTCAACATTCTTACGCTTGGATTCTTTCAGCAAGGCCATTAATACCGGTCTTGCCCCTGCGGCAATCCCGCAGGTTGCCATTCCCACAACCACTCTTATTCCGCTTCGTTCCTTTCGAAGATGCACCTGGTCCAGTGAATCCTGTCGTAGTTTTTGTAATTCCGCAATCGTTTTCATATGCCAGCCTCCCTTTACGCTTCTTTATATTTTTCGATAATTCCCGGAACATCTTCCAGCTTTAATCTTCCGTATACATCTTCGTTGACAGTAATTACCGGAGCCAACCCGCAGGCACCGATACATCTTGTGGCCACTACGGAAAACTTTCCGTCCTCGGAATTGCCCCCGGGCTTTGCACCCGTAAGTTCGCTGACTTTATCTAAAATCGGCTGTGCATCTTTAACATAACAGGCCGTACCCATACAGACTCCTACCACAAACTCCCCCTTGGGCTCCAATGAAAACTGGGAGTAAAAAGTGACTACCCCGTAAATTTCCCCCAGGGGCATTTTCAGTTCTTCGGAGATTTTCTTTTGCACTTCCAGAGGGATACATCCGAAGATCTTTTGTGTTTCGTGCAGGATCGGCATTAAGGGACCCTTTCCTCCCTGCTCTTCATCAATGACGATTTGAAGCTTTTCAAAATTTTCCCTGGTTAAAATATTTTTTACCATGATCTTCCTCCTTGTATTGGCTTTTTTCTTTTGTAACATGATTGTAAAGACGTAGATCGTTATTTTTTTAACGATTCATCTTTTAAAAACAGCCCTTCTAATCCTATATAGAGGGGCTTTACGAAACTATTTTATCCTTAAAAGAATTTCTTCATCTGCAGTTTCCATTAGTACTTATACCAGTATATCTAGTTTCCAACTAGAAATCAAGGGATTTTCAAAAAAAATATTACTTGTTTTTACATTTGTTACTGTTTATATTTTGCCATTATATTGTATTCTTCATCCAAGTTAAAGTATATTATTTGTCAAAACAAATGTCAATCCGTATAATAATTGTTATTTTATTAATAATAATACAACAATTCTGTAAATTTTAGTTCAGATCAGGGTAAACTTCCACAGTTATGCGATGGATGGAAAGATAGGCCTTTTTCTATTCCGGATCATGCCCGGGGTAAATCTTCGCCATGAAATCTTCCTTTCCATAGTGTATCTAATTCCGAAAAACTCTTGATTAGCTTTATGTCAACGTTGCCAAAATTTCACGTCCTTTTTCCAGTAGCGCTTCCCTATTTTCTTCTTTTTGCCGGTCCCAATTGGCATACATCAGCCTCATTCTGGGATTTTTCCAAAGAAGTTGCCGGTGATCTTCCAGAAAAGTCCAATAAAGAGCATGAAAGGGGCATGCCCGTTCCCCGGTTTTATCGTTGATATCATAATCGCAAGCATCGCAGTAATTGCTCATTCGCTCAATATATTTCCCCGAGGATACGTAGGGTTTCGTACTCATAAGACCTCCATCAGCGTAAAGGGCCATGCCCAAAACATTGGGAAGGACCACCCAGTCATAGGCATCCACATAGGCTTCCAAAAACCGGGCATCCCCGGGGACGGTTCATAAAGTGATCAATCGGAAGTTTTGCGTATCACAACCCCGCAACTTTTTATAACTTAAAAGTTGAATTCATTCTCAATTATTATATTCGTATCTTAAGCAAAATTTTTAATTGTCTAGAAGAAGGAAGTCGCGAAGCAGTTTGCTATGGAAATTCAATACTTCATGGATCACTTTTTTTCTCAAGAATAGATCCTTATTATTGCTAGATATTATTTTTGATCCTTAAACAAGGAGTTTTAGATACACTTTCCCCCCTCCCCACTAAAGAGGCCTGGTAAAGGATATGAAGTTTTGGTGTTTTATGGAGGAAATTGTTTAGGGATCATTTCAATCGTATTGAACTTTCCATCTTTGCATGTCGGACATAGCCTTACGTCTCTACCAAGTAATTGGCTCAGAATCTCTATCTTTTTAAGCCCTTCAAAGGAAGGTTTGATCAATTGCGAACGGGTCAACCTTCTGCTTAATGCAAGCTTGGTTTTACGATTGATATTGGCTAGCAATCCATAATACCGGACTTTAACAAATCCTTTAGGCAGAATATGCATTAAGAAGCGGCGAATAAATTCTACGCCTCTTAAGGTCACGGTCTTCGCTTTGTCCTTTTGATTTTTCACTTTAAACGTCACAAACTCTTTGTTCATAGAAACAATTCGCTCATTGGCTATGGCAATGCGATGCGTATACCTGCCTAAATATCGGATAACAGCCTCCGGTCCCGAAAAAGTTCTTCGGGAAAAAGAGTACCACTTCTTAGCATAGCAGTCGTCGATAAGTTTTTGGAATGTTTCCGGATCCTTGTATTTTTTCGCATCACCATAAAAATTCAACCTTTCTTTATGGTAATACTTTTTAAAATAGTGCAGAAATTTACCGCGAAAAACCTTGGACAGGATCTTTATGGGGATAAAGAATTTTTCAGAACTGCTTACCCATCGCTTCTGTTTTGTTAGTCCGC
>Ga0194138_10000259_pt1 | contig 25756 bp, 24 predicted proteins | sample TARM_MetaG_T2_14_FD_134022 | JGI IMG/M metagenome (GOLD analysis project Ga0194138, IMG submission 134022) | Freshwater microbial communities from Pennsylvania, USA, analyzing microbe dynamics in response to fracking - TARM_MetaG_T2_14 (version 2) | ecosystem: Environmental > Aquatic >...
CCGGGTTCGTAGCGCTTGATCGGGGCAGCGTTGGTCTGCTCGATCTGCTTGACCTGCACGCCGGTCAGCGAACCGTCGGCGGAAGCCGGCACGGCCTTGAACACCGGCTCGATCGGCTTGTAGACCGCATCCGGGGAGGAGGCGATCGAATCGGCGTTGGCCAGATTGCTGGCGATGGTGTTGAGCCGGACCGACTGGGCCTGCAGGGCCGAACCGGCCACGTCGAAGATGGGCAGGTTGCTCATGGCTTACTCTCCGGTGATCGCCGTCATCAGCGTGCGGGTCTTGGATTCGACGAAGCTCAGCGAGGCGCGGTACTCCAGCGCGGCGCGGCCGTAGGCGGCGCGCTCGATGTCCGGGTCGACGGTGTTGCCGTCCAGGCTGGGCTGCAGCGGGGTACGCTCGAACAGCTGCGGCTGCAGGTTCAGCCCGTTCATGTGCCGGGCATCGGTGGTCTGCAGCGGCGCGGCGGTGCCGGCGGTCTGGCGCAGGACATCGTCGAAAGCGATGTCCCGGGCCTTGTAGTTGGGGGTGTCGGCATTGGCCAGGTTGCTGGCGATCAGCTTCATCCGCTGGTCGCGCAAGGGCATTGCCACGGCGGAGACGCCGAAGTACGAGGTCAGGGGATTGGACATGGAACTCTCCGCAGGGGGCTCGCCGGAGAAAAGGCAAGCCCCGTGCCAATCACGGAGAGTCGGTTGTCTGGCGCCGGGCGCCACCGGCCGGGCTCATGTTTGCGACGCAACGCAAAAGGCCCCGTTCCGCGATGGCGGATACGGGGCCCGGAGCAGGGTGCGGAAGGCGGGGCGAGGCGGCTTTCAGGCCGCCATGGCTTCTTCCACGAAGGCCTTGAGCCGGCGCATCACGTGCTCGGCCAGTTCGTTGGCGCTGTATTTGGGCACGAAATCGTTGGCGCCCACGCGTTCGACCATGGCGTGGTTGAACACGCCCGACAAGGAGGTGTGCAACAGCACGAACAACCCGGCCAGGCCGGGATTGCGGCGGATTTCCGACGTCAGCGTGTAGCCGTCCATCGAGGGCATCTCGATGTCGGAGATGATCATGGCGTAGTAATCGGCCGGGTTGACGCCCGTTGCCAGCAGCTGCTGCAGGTGCTCCAGCGCCTGCCGGCCATCGGACAGCAGGGTCACTTCAACGCCGAAGCGGTCCAGCACGCTGCGGATCTGCTGCCGGGCAACGCGCGAGTCGTCCACCACCAGCACGTGCAGCGGCGGAGCCCATTCGGGCAGCATCAGATCCGGGGTGAGATCGACCTCGGTGCGTGGCGGGGCGATCTCGGCCAGCACACTTTCCACGTCGATCACCTGGATCAGCTCGTCGTGGAAGCGGGTGATGGCGGTCAGATAGCTGCTGCCGGCCGAATCCGGCTCCGGCGGCGGCAGCACGTCTTCCACCGCGATGTTGACGATGCGCTCCACCCCGCTGACCAGGAAGCCCTGGATCGAGCGGTTGAACTCGGTGACCACCAGATAACCGGTGCCGTCGTCGGCATCGTGTTCTGGGTGGTGGATGCACTGGCCCAGGTCCAGCACCGGCACCGAACGGCCGCGCACGTCGGCCACGCCGGCAAACTGCGGCGGCATGTCCGGCAGCTGGAACAGCGACGGGCGGGACAGCACTTCCTGCACCTTGAACACGTTGACGCCAAAAAGCTGGCGCCCGCCCAGCCTGAACAGGAGCAGGGCAAGCCGGTTGTGGCCGGCCAGGCGGGTGCGCTGATCGATGCGGTCCAGCAGATCTTCCTTCATGCCAGCCGTATCGGCCCGACGCACGGCAACTTGAGCTGCCGCCGCCGGCATCCGGCCATGCCGTCAGGCACGCGGCTTGCATCGGCAGGCAGGGGCGGGACCTTGCCCGCGAAATTTTCGCCCACCGACCTCCGGAGCCCGGCACGCATGCCCAAACGCCTGACATCGTCCTTGATCGGCATCGCCATGCTGGTCTCGACCGCCGTTTGCGCGGCGGCCGAATTCCAGCCGTTGGCCGCGATCCGCCATGCGGCGCTGGGCGCGCTGGCACCGGATGCGGATGCCGAGGCGGCGCTGGACCCGGCCCTGCGCATGCCGTCGTGCACGGCACCGCTGCTGGCCCGGCCCAACGGCGCGGCCAGCGTCGAGGTGTCGTGTCCGGCGCCGGCATGGCGGATCTTCGTCCCGATCCGCCTGCATAGCAGCCAGAACGTGCTGGTGCTCAAGCACAACATCGGCTCCGGCGAGGCCGTCGGGGCGGCGGACTTCACCGTGCAGTCGCGTGATGCGGCCCGGCTGGTGGCCGGCGTGATCGCCGATCCGGCACTGGCGGTCGGCCGCATCGCGCGGCGGCCGTTGCTGGCCGGCAGCGTGCTATCGTCAGCCGACGTGGCATCGGCCGTGCGCATCCGCAACGGCGACAATGTCGAACTCGTCAGCCGCAGCGGCGGCATCGAAGTCCGGGTGGCCGGGCGCGCCCTCGGGGCTGCCGGCGAGAACGAACGCCTGAATGTCGAAAACCTCTCGTCCCGCAAGATCGTGCAGGGCGTGGTGGATGCCAGCGGCGTGGTCCTGGTCAACCGCTGAAGAAAAAACGTGACGGATTTCCTAAAGTTTCAGCTTGCCCCCGCCGATATGGTCCACGAACCCGTACAGGTATGACGAACATGAGCCAGAAAATCGAAGGTGGATTGCCGGCTGCCAGCCTTGCCTCCACCGTTGCCGTCGGCGCCCGGAGCGCGACGGCCGGTACCGGTCCGGCCAAGCCCGTGGATGCCGTCGCCGCCGGCGACAGCCTGCGCCTGACTGGCGAGGCGACCACGCTGCAGGCGGTTTCGCGCGAGTTTTCGGCAACCCAGCCGGTCGACCAGTCCAAGGTGCAGTCGATCCGCGAAGCCCTTGCCGCCGGTACCTACAAAGTCGACGCCAAGGCCATCGCCGGCGCCATGATCGACTTCGAAAAGGGGCTGGGCGCATGAATGGCCCCGACGTCTGGCTCGACAGGCTGGACGCCGCCCTCGCCGAGGAACGCCGTGCCCTGATCGAGCACGACGTCGAGGCGTTGGTCCGCAGCACCCGCGACAAGCTCGATGCGCTGCGCCAGTTGGAAGCCGAGCCGCCGGCCGCCGAATTCGCCCACCGTCTGCGCACGCTGGCCGAAACCAACCGTGCCAACGGTGCGCTGCTCGCACGCCGCCGCCGCGAGGTGAACTGGTCGCTGCGCCATCTCGGGCGCGGCGAAGCGGCCCCGGCCTACGATGCGCAGGGGAGCAACACGGTGGTTAAGGCCTCGGTTCCTCTGGCGGTGGTCTGACCCCCGGCGGACAAGGGCACAGCGCCTGTCCGTCCGCTCGACCTGCTTCCATCCGCAGTGGCAGTGCCGGCAGGCGCTGCCGGAGGGCGCGGCGGGCGTTAAGCTGTCGGCACGTGTCCATAGATTCCGTGCCTCGATGAACGCCGCCGTTGCCATGCCGGATTCCCGTCTTCCCGATCTGCAGTCCTTCATCGACATGATGGACGACGGCCTGTTGCTGTGCGATCCGCAGGGCGTCGTCCTGCAGGCCAATGCGGCCGTGCGCTCGCTGCTGCTGGTGGGCGATGCCGGGCCCGAATGCCTGATCGACCTGCTGCCGGACGAGGCACGGGCTGCCTTGGGTGCCGGCGATGCGTGGGAAGGGGATTTGCCCTTGCCCGACGAGCGCGTCCTGCACGCGCACATCCACCGCCCTCCCGCGGTGGCGCCGGCCGGCCGCTTGCTGGTGTTCCGCGACATCAGCGATGTCCGCGCACGCGAGCGCGAACTGGAACGCTGGCACGCCGAATTGCGCCAGACCACGGTGCGTCTGGCCGGTACCCAGGAGCAACTGCTGCAATCGGAAAAGCTGGCGTCCATCGGCCAGTTGGCTGCCGGCGTTGCCCACGAGATCAACAACCCGATCGGCTACGTGCACTCCAACCTCGGTTCGCTGCAGGAGTATCTCAACAGCCTGTTCGCGATGATCGATGCCTACGATCAGGCATTGCGCTCCGCCGATCCGCGGGCGCATCTGCACGACATCGACGCATTGCGCGAGCAGCACGACATCGACTTCATCAGCCGCGACCTGCCGCAATTGCTGGCCGAATCGCGGCAGGGCATCGAGCGGGTGACGCGCATCGTCCGCGACCTGAAGGATTTCTCGTACTACGGCCGCGGCGATGCCTGGAAGCGGGCCGACCTGCATGCGGGCCTGGATTCGACCCTGAACATCATCTGGAACGAGCTCAAGTACAAGGCAAAGCTGGAAAAGCACTACGGCAAGCTGCCGCTGGTGGAGTGCCTGCCTTCCGAAATCAACCAGGTGTTCATGAACATGCTGCTCAATGCCGGCCATGCGATCGGCGAGCAGGGCACCATCACCCTGAGCACGGGCGCGGGCGACGGCGAGGCGTGGGTGGAGATCGCCGATACCGGCAACGGCATTGCGCCAGAGCTGCTGCAGAAGATCTTCGACCCGTTCTTCACCACCAAGCCGGTGGGCAAGGGTACCGGGCTGGGGCTGTCGATTTCCTACGGCATCGTCAACAAGCACCACGGGCGCATCGAGGTGGACAGCGTGGTCGGGCAGGGCACCACGTTCAGGGTCACGCTGCCGGTAAAGCAGCCCGAGGCCGCCGGCGCCTGATGGCCGTCGCTCGGGTTTGGCTCAGCCTGCGGGCGATGCGTTCTGCGCATCGTGGGTGCGGAACGCCTGGCGGATGTGCTCGCGCAACTCGTCGTCGTTCCACGGCTTGGTCAGGAAGCGGTAGATCGCGCCTCGATTGATGGCGTCGGTCACGGTGGCCAGGTCGGTATAGCCGGACAGCACCAGCCGCACCGTGTCCGGGTAGAGCATCTTCACCCGGCCGAGGAATTCGGTGCCGCTCATGTCGGACATGCGCTGGTCGGACAGGATCACCTGCACGTTGTTGGTGGCCAGCAAGTCGAAGGCGTCGCGCACGTTGCCGGCGGCGAGGATGCGGTAACCGTCGCGGCGGAACAGGCGTACCAGCGCGCGCAGCACGTTTTCCTCGTCGTCCAGCAGCAGCAGGGTGCGGTCGGACTGCGCGGTGGCGAAGGATTCCGGGCGGATGTAGCGCCTGCGCAGGATCTGGCCGGCATGCTCGGCGGTGTTGGGCTCGCCGAACAGGTAGCCCTGGAATTCGTCGCATTCGTTGCGGCGCAGGAAGCCGACCTGGGCTTCGGTTTCCACGCCGTTGGCGACGACCTTGATGCCGAGCTGGTGGCTCATCGCGATGATCGCGCGCACGATGGCCGCCTCGCGGTTGCCGGTGGGCGCGCTCATGATGAAGCTGCGGTCGATCTTGAGCTTGTCCACCTGGTAGCGGACCAGCGAGCCCAGGCTGGATTCGCCGGTGCCGAAATTGTCCAGGCACAGCTGCACGCCTTCGCGGCGCAGGCGCGCCAGCGATTCGTAGATCGAGGCGACGTTGTGGGTCAGCGCGCTTTCGTTGATTTCCAGGATGATCGACGGAGTGGGAATGCCGTGGGCCTGGGCGGCGTCGAGCACTTCATCGACGAATTCGGCGCGCAGCAGCTGCAGCGTGGACACGTTGATCGACATGGTGAAATCGTCGAACCCCGCATCGCGCCACGCGCGTGCCTGGGCCAGAGCGTGGCGGATGGCCCAGTTGCCTATCTGCACGATCACGCCCAGCCGCTCGGCCATGCGCATGAACCGTTCCGGCACCAGCATGCCCAGCGTGGGGGAATGCCAGCGCAGCAGGGCCTCCATGCCCATCACCCTGCCGTCGCGGGCACTGACCGCTGGCTGGTAGCGCAGGCGCAGCTCGTCGTTGGCGATGGCGTCGACGATCTGGCGCGCCATGATGCTCTCGCTGCTGGCGCTGACCATCGCCTCCATGCCGTACAGCCGGAACGAGGTGCCGCCGGCATCGCGCACGGCCTGGCGCTGGGCGATTTCGGCGAAGTCGAGCAGTTCGGACGCATCCAGCGAATGCTCCGGGCACAGGCTGATGCCGATCTTGGCATTGAGGAACACGGTGTACGGCAGCACGCTCAAGGGCTTGTCGATCTGCTCGCCGAGTTCCTCCATCAGCATTTCCAGCGGTGGCAGGTCGGCGGTGCGCGGTATGGCGACGATGAATTCGTCGCTGCCGTGGCGCCACACGATGCCGCGCCCGTCCAGGTAGTTGCTCAGCCGTTCTCCCAGCAGCACCAGCGCCTCGTCGCCGGCATCGGTGCCCATGTTCTCGTTGATCGAGGCGAAATGGTCGATGTCGATGTGTGCCAGCAGCAGCGGCGTGCCGCCGTTGGCGGCATCGTCCACCAGCATGGCCAGCGACGGTTGGCCGGCACCGAGGCGCGGCACGAAACTGGCGGAGGGGCCGGACAGGGGCTTGGACATCGTGGTCGATCAGTCCGGCGATGCAGCCGATGGCTGGTAGGGCAGTCGAAGTTCCACGGTGGTCCCTGCACCGGGCGCGGTGTGCATTTTCAGGAGCCCGCCCACGCCCTGGGCACGTTCGCGCATGACCACCAGTCCCAACCCGGCGGCCGCGGCCGGCTCGAAGCCATCGCCGTCGTCCCGAACTCGCAGCTCCAGCCATTGCCCGTCCATGTCGCGCAGGCTTACTTCGACGTGGCCCGCATGAGCGTGCCGCACGACGTTGGTGAGGCATTCCTGGGCGATGCGGAAGCAGGCCTGTTCCACTTCGCGCGCGGGGCGGGCCGGCAGCGGCGTCAGTTGCAGGTCGAGGGCGATGTCCGAAGAGCGCAACAAACGGCCGGCCTGCCAGCGAATCGAGGCTTCCAGCCCAAGTGCGTCCAGTTGCGGCGGTCGCAACAGGGTGGAGATGTCGCGCAGCTTGACCACGGTGGCATCGGCCAGCGCCACGATTTCGTCCAGCTCCTCGCGTCGCGTCGCCGGGTCTTCGTCGTCCATCGCCGCATGGGCGGACAGCTTCATCGCGGTGATCGCCTGGCCGATGTCGTCGTGCAGGTCGCGCGAGATGGCGCGCCGTTCGTCTTCCTGCAACGAGAACAGCCGGCGGGCCAGGGCCTGCAACTCGGCGTTGCCTGCGGCGAGCGCATCGCGCATCCGCTCGGCATCGGACAGATCGCGCACGAACAGCAGGCGATAGACGCGGCCATCGTGGCGCGCCACCTGTTGCACGATCCCCGCACGGAACACGCTGTGGTCGCGCCGGTGCATCAGCGGGGCCGGCGTCAGCAGAAGGACCTCGCCCTCGGCGGGTGTTTGCCGCAGCCAGTGCACGAAGCGTTCGCGGTCGTCTTCCACGACCAGTGCGGGCAGCGTCACTTCGGTCAGTGGGTCCTCGCCCAGGCCGAACTCGAGCCGGAAAGCCGGGTTGGCGAAGATCGCCCGTTCGCCTTCCAGTACCAGCAGGCCGTCCGGCATCACCTCCACCAGTCTGCGGAAGGGCAGGTCCGGGCCCTCCGTCGGCGCCGTGCGGGTGATGTCCTGCAGGATCCCGCGCACCATCGGCCGTCCGGTGCCGTCCTCGAAGCTGTCGGCGAGGATCAGGAATCGCCGGGTTTCGCCGGCGGCATCGGTGATGGCGAACTGGTCGTCGACATGCGTGGTCAGGCCGAGCCTGATCAGCGACAGCCGCTGTTCGATGCACTGCAGGTGCGGCGCCGACGACGGGGAGGCGAAAAGCTCGCCCAACGGCCGCCAGCCCGGGGAGTCGGGGGGCTGCCGGCCGATCAGGCGATAGAGCTCGTCCGAGAAATGCCCGTAGCCGGTGGCGGGGTTGAGCTCCCAGTAGCCGATGCCGGCGATGGATTGGGCTTCGCGCAGTCTCCGGCTGGTCTGTTCCAGTTCATGGAGGGCCTGCAGCTCGGCCGTGCGGTCGTGGACGGCCACGAGGCGGGCGGGCTGCTCCGGCGTGTCGGCCGGGCAATCGAACAGGACCACGTCGCGGTAACCGCCCGATCGCGTCCGCAGCCGGTGCATCGATTCGGGAAGCGGGCCGGAGGCCGCGCGGGCGGCGGCCAGGTGTTCGGCCAGACGGGCGCCGTCCTGCTCGGGCCAGAGTGCCGGCAGGCGCAGAGCGAGAAACTCTTCATGCCGGCTGCCGTGAAAGGCCAGTGCCGCGTCGTTCACCGCCAGGATCTCCAGTGATTCCGGCGCGTAGATCCACATCGGCACGGGGTTGGAGAAGAACAGCGAGCGGTAGCGCTGCTCGGAGGCTTCGAGCAGTTGGTGCGATTCGGTGAGGCGGCGCAGCAGCGGGCGCAGCAGCAGGTAGAGCAGCGCGGCCGTGGCCAGGACGTACAGCAGGCCCTTTAGGGTCTGCAGGCCGGCGAGCCGGTCGGGGGCGCCGGTCAGGGTGGCGATCAGGTTGTCGCTGCCGAGAATCCACAGCGAGCCGGACATCAGGTAGATCAGCGGCACCGCCCATTGGCCATAGGCCATCAGTCGCGACCAGCGGCGCGACGGCGTGGCGGTGGCAAGCGGGGAGCGGGCTGCAGCCGGGTCCATGCACGGTTCGAAGGCGAAGGATGCAGGCATGGTAGCGGCTTCGGGCCCGCGCGGTGTGGTGGCGCCGCCTGCGGGCACGAAAAAACCGCCGTCCGGGGACGGCGGTTTCCGGGCACGGAATTTGCGGTGCTCAGAACAGTTCGACGCTGCCTGCTCCCATGTCGTGCTGGGTCACCGGCTTGTGCGGCGGGCGTTCCCATTCGCCGCGCATTTCCTGCACGCGGCTGCCGAAGCGCTGCAACGTGGCGATCACTTCGCCGTTGACCGCGCCGCCGTTCTTCTGCAGCAGTTCCTGCAGAGCGACGGCCTCGCGGTTGATCGCGGTCAGGCGGTCGAGATGGACGTGCACGCCGCCCAGCGCCTGGGTGGCGATGTCCTCGAACTGCAGGGCCCGTACCGCTTCGGCGACGCTGCCGTCGATGGCCTTGGCGCATTCGGAGATCTCGCGCATGCCTTCACCCAGTGCGGCGTTGATGCCGGCGACGTTGCTGACCATATTGGCCGCCTCGGCGCGCGCCTCGCGGGAGCGGTCCATGTCGCGCGAGGCCATGTGCGAGACCGTCTCGCGGACCTTGGCGATGGCATCCTTGGAGCTGTGGGCCAGCTTGCGGATCTGCTCGTTGAAGGTGGTGGAGCGCTCGGACAGGTTGCGCACCTCGTCGGCGACCACGGCGAAGCCGCGACCGGCCTCGCCGGCGCGCGCCGCTTCGATGGCGGCGTTCAAGGCCAGCAGGTTGGTCTGGTCGGCAATCGACTTGACGTCTTCCAGCAGGGCGAAGATGCCGTCCAGATGCTGGGCCATCTCGTCGATGTGGTTGACGGTGACGGTGCTCTGGCCGCTGACGTCTTCCAGCGCCTCCACCAGCTGCTCCATCTGCTGGCTGGCATGGCGGGCGAAGCGGGCGAAGTCCACGCCGCCGCCGCCTTCCTCGCCGGTGCGGTCGACGATGCGCGACATCGCGGTGCTCTGCTGGCGCGATTTCTTGTTCATCGCGTCGAAGCTGGAACCGAGGTTGGCGACGGCCTGCCGGATCAGGTCGCGGGCGCGTTCGACTTCCGAGCGCGAGCCGTCCACCTCCGAACCGACGAAGTTGCGCAGGTCGCCGAGCAGCTTTTCCTGTTCGCGCAGCACTTTAAGGTGCTCGGGCGAGGGATGGGCGGCGCTGCTCTGGCTGTAGGCCGTCCAGCCGGCGAAACCGAGCCAGCTCAACAGCATTGCGGTGAACACGGCCCAGACGAGGGCGGGCGACCACGCCAATCCGATGGCGAATGCCAGCAGCAAGGTCAGGACGAGGGGGGCGGCAAGGCGGGTGAAGATGCGTGAGTACATGAACGTTCTCGGCGGAGATGCAAGGTGTGTATCGGCGCCTGCCCCCTTGTCTTTAGCCGGAACGCGCGACCTCCGTCACGGAGCGCGTGATTGCCGCCGCGGAAAACGTTCAGCGCAACCAGTCCTCGGTGGCCTGCAGCAGGGCGCGGCGCGAGAACAGGAAATCCCAGAGGCTGCCGCCGAGCTGGCGCCACAGCGCTGCCGAACGCACCGCGGCCAGCAGCAGCGCGCGGATTTCCGCCACCACGCCGGGCTGGCCAAGATAGTGCGGGTTGCCCTGCACCATGATGCGCGGGCGCAGGTGGCTCAAGGTGTCCGAATACAGGTTGCCGAGCGCGGCCAGCACGTCCGGGTGGCTGGCGCCGAGCGATTCGGCCCGGGCGGACTGCTCGTGCAGGCCGGCGACCACCTTGCGCACCGCGTCGGGCGAGGCGTCGAAGCGGCGTTCCAGCTGGAAGATGGCCATCGCCAGCCGGGCCACGGCATCGTCGCGACGGGTCTTGCGCAGATGGTCGCGCAGCAGGCGCAGGCCTTGAGACAGCTCGGTGACGCTGCCGTACACGGCCTGTGGCGAGGCGGCCTCGATGCGGAACACGCTGTCCACCGCGGTGCGCACGGGGGCGTCTTCGGCCTGGCCGGTTTCGGCGATGCGGCGGACCTGGTGCAGGGCCTGGACCAAGCCGGCCAGCGCCAGCACGCGCTGGGGAAGGGTGTCGTTGTCGCTCATGCGGACATTGTACCGGTGCCGCCTTCAATCCCGGCCAGATGCTCCGGCCAGTCGCCGTTCCAGCGGCGCGTCGGTGGAGGCGATGACCGCGCCGCCGAGGCATTCTTCACCGTCGTACAGCACCAGCGACTGCCCCGGCGTGACGGCGCGTTGGGCTTGGGCGAAGCGGACATCGAGCGTGCCGTCGTCGCGCACCTCCACGCGGCAAGGCTCGTCGTGCTGGCGGTAGCGCACCTGCGCGGTGCAGTCGAAAACGCGCGCGGGTGCAGTGCCGGCGATCCAATGCGCGGTTTCGGAGCGCAGCCGCGTGGACATCAGCCACGGGCTGGCGGCGTCCTGGTCCACGTACAGGATGTTGCCGGGCACATCCTTGCCGACCACGTACCACGGCGCCGCCGCGCGGCCGCGCACGCCGCCGATGGCCAGACCTTCGCGCTGGCCGAGGGTGAAATAGAACACGCCGGGGTGCTCGCCGATGAGCATGCCTTGCGGGTCGCGCATTTCGCCGGGTTTGGCCGGCAAGTACTGGCCCAGGAAACTGCGGAAATCACGCTCGCCGATGAAGCAGATGCCGGTGGAATCCTTCTTGGCCGCGGTCGGCAGGCCGGCTTCGGCGGCAATCCGGCGCACGTCGGGCTTGGGCAGCTCGCCGATCGGGAACAAGGTGCGCGACAGCTGCGCCTGACCGAGTTGATGCAGGAAATAGCTCTGGTCCTTGTTGCGGTCCAGCCCGCGCAGCAGCCGCCAGCGGCCGCCGGAGCGGGCGACGCGGGCGTAATGGCCGGTGGCGATGCGCTCGGCGCCCAGTTCCAGCGCGGCATCGAGGAAGTGCTTGAACTTGACCTCGCGGTTGCACAGCACGTCCGGGTTGGGCGTGCGTCCGGCAGCGTATTCGGACAGGAAATGCGCGAACACGCCTTGCCAGTACTCGCCGGAAAAATCGCGGAAATGGAACCGGATGCCAAGCAGCCCGCACACCGCGACGGCATCGCGGCGGTCGTCCTCGGCCCGGCATTCGCCGCTGCCGTCGTCGTCCCAGTTGCGCATGAACAGGCCGGCGACCGGTTCGCCGGCACGCACCAGCCGCAATGCGGCCACCGACGAATCCACGCCGCCGGACATGCCGACGATGGTGCGCGGCGCGTTCACGGGACGTGCCTGACCAGATCGAGCGGGTAGCGCCGGCCGGCGAGCCAGTCCTGCGCGGCCTGCCAGACCAGCGGGCTGCGCAGGCGCGGACGGGCTTGGGCCAGTTCGTCCGGGCTCATCCACAGGGCGCGGACGATGCCGGTGTCGAGCGGGCGCTCGGGGTGGTGCGCCACCGGTTCGGCGCCGAAAGCAAAGCGCAGGTAGTCGCGGCCGTCGTCGGTGCGCCACTGGTAGGTGCCGATGAAATTGCTCAGGCGTACGTCCCAGCCCGATTCCTCCAGCGTCTCGCGCAGGGCGGCCTCTTGCAGGGTCTCGTCCGCTTCCAGATGGCCGGCCGGCTGGTTGAGCACCCACTCGCGGCCGGGCAGGGGGCGGTCGGCCTGCTCTTCGATCAGCAGCAGGCGGCCGTGCGCATCGGCCACCACGGTGGCGACGGTGACGTGCAGGTCCCAGGCAGGCCGGGAAAGCGGGGATTCGGAATCGTTCACGGGCATGGCACGGGCGGCGTGGGCAGGCCGTGCGTTGGGGGAATGGCGGGATTGTCCTTGCTGGCGACGCCCGGCGTCCATATCAAGGGTGGGCATCCGTAATAAAATGCGCGCCATGCCGCACAAGCTCACGACCGACAACGACCTGGATCAAGGCCTGCTGGTGGAAACCGGCAAGCCGGAGATCGCGCCACCACCGCAATATCAGGTACTGCTGCTCAACGACGATTACACGCCGATGGATTTCGTGGTCGAGGTACTGCAGCAGTTCTTCACCATGGACCTGGAAAAGGCCACGCAGGTGATGTTGCACGTGCATACCCGGGGGCGCGGCGTCTGCGGCGTGTTCACGCGCGAGGTGGCCGAGTCCAAGGTGGCCCTGGTCAACGAGTACGCGCGCATGAACCAGCACCCCTTGCTGTGCACGATGGAAAAGGCCTGAACGCCGGAAGCAACACCGGCTGAACGCTGCGGTCCGCCGCTGCGCTGGAAATTCCCCCTGCAGGCCGCATATTGTGCGAAAGCCCGCAGGAGACGTATCCATGTTCAGCAAAGACCTCGAGCAGACCATCGGCCAGTGCTACAAGCGCGCCCGCGAGGCACGCCACGAGTTCATGACCGTTGAACATCTGCTGCTGGCCCTGCTCGACAATCCCTCGGCGCAAGCGGTGCTGAAAGCCTGCGGCGCCGATTTCCAGCGCCTGCGCACCGATCTGGAACAGGCCATCGAGGCCTCGGTGTCGCACCTGGCCGAAGACGACGGCCGCGACACCCAGCCCACGCTGGGTTTCCAGCGCGTGCTGCAGCGCGCCGTCTACCACGTGCAGTCCTCGGGCAAGAAGGAGGTCACCGGCGCCAACGTGCTGGTGGCGATCTTCGGCGAAAAGGACTCGCACGCGGTCTACTTCCTCAACCAGCAGGACGTGAGCCGGCTGGACGTGGTCAATTACCTGTCCCACGGCATCGCCAAGATCGGCGACGAAGGGGCCGAGGGCAGTGCGTCGGGCGAAAGCGACGGCGAGGCCAAGGCCGAAGGCGGCGAGGGCGAAAGCAAAGGCGACGCCCTGACCGAATTTGCCAGCAACCTCAACGAGGCGGCCCGCAACGGCAAGATCGACCCGCTGGTCGGCCGCGCCGACGAGATCGAGCGCACCATCCAAGTGCTGTGCCGCCGGCGCAAGAACAACCCGCTCTACGTCGGCGAGGCCGGCGTGGGCAAGACCGCCATCGCCGAAGGGCTGGCCAAGCGCATCGTCGACGGCGAAGTGCCCGCGGTGCTCGCCGACGCGGTGGTGTATTCGCTGGACCTGGGCGCGCTGGTGGCCGGCACCAAGTACCGCGGCGATTTCGAGAAGCGCCTGAAAGGCGTGCTGGGCGCGATCAGGAAAGTGCCGAACGCGGTGCTGTTCATCGACGAAATCCACACCATCATCGGTGCCGGTTCGGCGTCGGGCGGCACGATGGATGCCTCCAACCTGATCAAGCCGGCACTGGCCTCGGGCGAGCTGCGCTGCATCGGCGCGACCACGTTCCAGGAATACCGCGGCATCTTCGAGAAGGACCGCGCGCTGGCCCGGCGTTTCCAGAAGATCGACATCGTCGAGCCGACCGTCGGCGAGGCCTACGAAATCCTGCAGGGGCTCAAGCCCAAGTACGAGGCGCACCACGGCGTCACCTACGCCGACGAGGCGCTGCAGGCGGCGGTGGACCTGTCGGTCAAGCACATCGGCGACCGCCTGCTGCCGGACAAGGCCATCGACGTGATCGACGAGGCCGGTGCCCGCCAGCGCCTGCTGCCCGAGGGCGAGCGCAAGGAGCTGATCGACATCGAGGAAATCGAGACCATCATCGCCAAGATGGCGCGGATTCCGGCCAAGCAGGTCAACACCACCGACAAGGAGGTGCTGCAGCATCTGGAGCGCAACCTGAAGATGGTGATCTTCGGCCAGGACGAGGCCATCGCCACGCTGGCCTCGGCAATCAAGCTCTCGCGTTCCGGACTGGGCAATGCCGACAAGCCGATCGGCAGCTTCCTGTTCGCCGGCCCCACCGGCGTGGGCAAGACCGAGGTGACCAAGCAACTGGCCCTGCAGCTGGGCATCGAGCTGGTGCGCTTCGACATGTCCGAATACATGGAGCCGCATTCGGTCAGTCGCCTGATCGGCGCGCCTCCGGGCTACGTCGGCTTCGACCAGGGCGGCTTGCTGACCGAGAAGATCGTCAAGACGCCGCACTGCGTGTTGCTGCTGGACGAGATCGAGAAGGCACACCCGGACATCTTCAACATTCTGCTGCAGGTGATGGACCGCGGCGTGCTCACCGACACCAACGGGCGCGAGGCCAACTTCAAGAACGTCATCATCGTGATGACCACCAATGCCGGTGCCGCGCAGGCGGCGCGGCGTTCGATCGGCTTCACCCGGCAAGACCACAGCACCGACGCCATGGAGGCCATCCGCAAGGGTTTCACGCCGGAATTCCGCAACCGCCTCGATGCGGTGGTGCAATTCCAGGCGCTGGGCATGGACCACATCCTGCGCGTGGTGGACAAGTTCCTGATCGAGCTGGAAGCGCTGTTGCAGGAGAAGCACGTCAGCCTGTCGGCCACGCCGACTGCGCGCGACTGGCTGGCCCAGCACGGTTTCGACCCGTTGATGGGCGCACGCCCGATGGCGCGTCTGATCCAGGACAAGATCAAGCGCCCGCTGGCCGACGAGCTGCTGTTCGGCAAGCTGGTCGGTGGCGGCCGGGTCGGCATCGACGTGCGCGACGACGAGTTGGTGGTCGATGCGCAGCCGGAGCCGGAAAAGCTGTTGCCGGCAACGGTGGAGTGAACCCGGGTCGCATCTCTCCGAAGATGCCGGGAAGCACAAGGCCCGGGCCCGCGAGGACCCGGGCCTTGTCGCATCCGGCGTGCACGTGATGCCTGAGGGCGTGCTGGGAAAATCGCGCGCGCGCGAAAAGGCGGCCGATGCCGCCTTTCGTTCCCGTCCTGTCGCGGCAAGCCCGGGCGGGCTTACTTCATGCGATAGGTGATGCGACCCTTGGTCAGGTCGTAGGGGGTCATTTCCACCTTGACCTTGTCGCCGGTCAGGATGCGGATGTAGTTCTTGCGCATGCGGCCGGAGATGTGGGCAATGATTTCATGCCCGTTTTCCAGCGTGACCCGGAAGGTGGTGTTGGGCAGCGTCTCGCTGACGGTGCCTTCGAATTCGATGGAATCGTCTTTCGACATGAAGTTCCGAAGATGACAGATGGCCGGCCGGAAAGGCCAGCGAAGCCCGCCATACTACCCTTCGGAGCGGGGCAGCGCAAAAAACGCCCGGACTCCGGGCGAGAGTTCGGCCAGTTCGAGAGCGGGCAGGTTGCCGAATCGCCCGGTCCACGGCCCTGCGGCGTCGGTGCCCGCCGTCAATGCCGCGATGCTCTCCAGGAAGCGCGTGCGCGGCCAGCGTCCGGCCCCCATCCGCATCAGGTGCGGGTTCTCCACCTGCGCGTCGATCAGCGGCCAGCCCCATGCGTGCAGGCGCCTTGCCAGCGCTGCCAGCGCAAGCTTCGAGCCGCCGCTGCGGGCACTGAACATGCTTTCGCCGAAGAACATCCGCCCGATCGCGACACCGTAAAGGCCGCCGAGCAATTGACCTGTGCCATCCCGGACCTCGATCGAATGGGCGTGGCCGAGCCGGTGCAGATCGCAGTAGGCATCCAGCATGCCGGCGGTGATCCAGGTGCCGTCCTGGCCCGGGCGCGGGCTGGCGGCGCAGGCGCGCATCACTTCGGCAAAGGCCGTGTCCGCCTGCACGATCCAGTCCGATTGATGCAGCACGCGCCGGAAACGGCGCGACAGGTGCACGCCGTCGGTGCGAAACACCGTGCGCGGGTCCGGCGACCACCACAGGATCGGCTGGCCTTCAGAAAACCACGGGAAGATGCCGTGGGCATAGGCATTGAGCAGCCGGGCCGGGCTCAGGTCGCCGCCGACCGCCAGCAGGCCGTCCGGGTCGCGCAGGGCATCCGTGGCGGGCGGGAACGGCGCGTCGGCATCGGCGGCAAGTCGGTGGGGAATGCGGAGCATGGCCCGATTCTAGTGGCCCGGCCGGGCGCATGGCAGGTTGCCGGAGCGGGCCGGCGGCGCCCGGCTCACTATCCGCGGATCGGCCGGCCTGCTACGCTTTGCGGCGCAGCAAAGCCTCGCGCGGGAGAGACCGGCCCAGCCGGCGCCGAAGGAGCAACCGCCCCGGAAACTCTCAGGCAAAAGAACCGCGCAGGCTGCCGTCAAAATCTGGAAAGAGGCGCCGGTACAGCGGCTGCCCGCCGAAGGGGTAACACTCTCAGGCACTGAAACAGATGGGGCGCCAAGCAATCCGTTTGCTCGATCCGGCGCGCCCCGATGTCGGCGGGTTTTCCCGCTGTCCCGTCATGGTTGCGCCGCGCGGATGCCCGGCGGCCGCCTTCCATGACCGTCCGGAACGTCCCGATCGCCCCGCCGCAATCGCCGAGACCTTTCCGATGACGTCCAAGCTCGATACCCGCAACGAATTCGCCGCCCGCCACATCGGCCCGCGCGAGCGCGACCGCCAGGCCATGCTCGGCCTGCTCGGCTACGCCTCGCTCGACGCACTGAGCGATGCCGTGGTCCCCGACAGCATCAAGGGCAGCAGCGTGCTGCCGATGACCGACGGCGTCGGCGAGGCCGAGGCGCTGGCCGAGCTGCGTGCCATCGCGCTGCTCAACAAACCGGCGCGCAGCTTCATCGGGCAGGGCTATTACGGTTGCCATACGCCGGCGCCGATCCTGCGCAACCTGCTCGAGAACCCGGGCTGGTACACCGCTTACACGCCGTACCAGCCGGAGATTTCGCAAGGCCGCCTGGAGGCGCTGTTGAACTTCCAGACGATGATCGCCGACCTCACCGGCATGGCCATCGCCAATGCCTCGCTGCTGGACGAGGCCACCGCGGCGGCGGAGGCGATGACCTTCTGCAAGCGCCTTTGCAAGAACAAGGCGGCAACGAAGTTCTTTGCCTCACGCCACTGCCATGCGCAGACACTGGACTTGCTGCGCACCCGTGCCGAACCGCTGGGCATCGAGGTGGTCATCGGCGACGAGGCCGTGCTGGACGATGCCAGCCCGTATTTCGGCGCGCTGCTGCAGTATCCGGGCAGCGATGGCGAGGTGGTGGACTACGCCGCGTTGGTGGCTCGTTTCCACGAGGCCAAGGCGCTGGTGGCGGTGGCCGCCGATCTGCTGGCCTTGACCCTGCTGACGCCGCCGGGCGAATTCGGTGCCGATGTGGTCATTGGCACCGCGCAGCGCTTCGGCGTGCCGATGGGCTTCGGTGGCCCGCATGCGGCGTATTTCGCCACCCACGACGCCTTCAAGCGCGACATGCCGGGCCGCCTGGTCGGCCTGTCGGTGGACCGTCACGGCAACCCGGCCTACCGTCTGGCACTGCAGACCCGCGAGCAGCACATCCGCCGCGAGAAGGCCACTTCCAACATCTGCACCGCGCAGGTGCTGCTGGCCAACATCGCCAGCATGTACGCCGTCTACCACGGCCCGGAAGGCCTGGCCGCGATTGCCGCGCGCACCCATGCGCTCACGGCCATCCTGGCCGAGGGCCTGAGCCAGCTCGGATTGCCGGCGCAGCAGGCGCATTTCTTCGACACCTTGACCGTGGTCAGCGGCGAGCGCACCGCCGCGCTGCACGCGAAGGCCCGGGCGCACGGTGCGAACCTGCGCGAAGTGGACGCCGGCCGCATCGGCCTGTCGCTGGACGAAACCAGTACGCGCGCCGACGTCGAGCTGCTGTGGGCGGTCTTCGCCGCCGATGGCCAGGCACTGCCGTCCTTCGAGGCGATTGCGGCCACCGCACCATCGCGCCTGCCGGCGACGCTGAAGCGCGCTTCGGCCTTCCTGACCCACCCGGTGTTCAACACGTACCGCTCGGAAACCGAGTTGATGCGCTACCTGCGCAAGCTGGCCGACAAGGACCTGGCGCTGGACCGGGCGATGATCCCGCTGGGTTCGTGCACGATGAAGCTCAATGCCGCCAGCGAGATGATCCCGATCACCTGGCCGGAGTTTTCCGCGCTGCACCCGTTCGTGCCGGCCGAGCAATGCCAAGGCTACGCACGGATGATTGCCGACCTCGAAAAGGCGTTGTGCGAGGCCACCGGTTACGACGCGGTGTCGCTGCAGCCCAATTCCGGCGCGCAGGGCGAATACGCCGGCCTGCTGGCGATCCGTGGCTGGCATGCCAGCCGGGGAGAGGGCCGTCGCGATGTCTGCCTGATCCCGGCCTCGGCCCACGGCACCAACCCGGCTTCGGCCAGCATGGCGGGCATGCGCGTGGTGGTGGTGGCCTGCGATGCCGGCGGCAACGTCGACGTGGCCGACCTGCGCGCCAAGGCGGACAAGCACGCTGCCGAGTTGGCCGCGCTGATGATCACGTACCCGTCCACCCACGGCGTGTTCGAGGATGCGGTGCGCGAGATCTGCGACATCGTCCACGCCCACGGCGGGCAGGTGTACATCGACGGCGCCAACCTCAACGCCCAGGTCGGCCTGGCGGCGCCGGGCCAGTATGGCGGCGACGTGTCGCACCTGAACCTGCACAAGACTTTCTGCATCCCGCACGGCGGCGGTGGCCCGGGTGTCGGCCCGATTGCGGTGAAATCGCATCTGGCGCCGTTCCTGCCGGGGCATTTCGAACTGCCGCGCCGCGAGGGTGCGGTGTCGGCCGCGCCCTACGGCAGCGCCAGCATCCTGCCGATCACCTGGATGTACATCCGCATGATGGGCGGCAAGGGCCTGCGCGAGGCCTCGCAGATGGCCATCCTCAACGCCAACTACATCGCGCGCCGATTGGCGCCGCATTACCCGGTGCTGTATTCGGGCAAGGATGGGCTGGTGGCGCACGAGTGCATCCTCGACCTGCGCCCGATAAAGGACGCCAGCGGCGTCACCGTGGACGACGTGGCCAAGCGCCTGATCGACTTCGGCTTCCATGCCCCGACCATGTCCTTCCCGGTGGCCGGCACCTTGATGATCGAGCCGACCGAAAGCGAGCCGCTGGGCGAGCTGGACCGCTTCTGCGAGGCGATGATTGCCATCCGCGACGAAATCCGCGCGGTCGAGGCCGGCACGCTCGACAAGGGCGACAACCCGCTGTGCAACGCGCCGCATACCGCCGCCGAGCTGGCCGGCGAGTGGACCCATCCCTACGGCCGCCGGCAGGCGGTGTATCCGTTGGCCTCGCTGGTGGACGGCAAGTACTGGCCGCCGGTGGCGCGCGTGGACAATGTCTACGGCGACCGCCACCTGGTGTGCTCGTGCGCGCCGATCGAAGCTTATGCCGACAACGCCTGATACCGGAGCCCGACGATGAGCGACACGCTTCTCAAGACCCCCTTGCATGCACTGCACCTGGAGCTGGGGGCGCGCATGGTGCCCTTCGCCGGCTACGACATGCCGGTGCAATACCCGGCCGGGGTGTTGAAGGAACACTTGCATACCCGCCAGGCCGCCGGCTTGTTCGACGTCTCGCACATGGGCCAGATCCGCCTGCATGGCGAGGGCGCCGCCGCCGCGCTGGAAACGCTGGTGCCGGTGGACATCGCCGACCTGCCTGTCGGCCTGCAGCGCTATGCGCTGTTCACCAACGACGAGGGCGGCATTCTCGACGACCTGATGGTGGCCAATGCCGGCGACCACTTGTTCCTCGTCGTCAATGCCGCCTGCAAGGATGCCGATTTGGCGCACCTGCGGGGGAAGATCGGCGACAAGTGCGAGATCGAGCCACTGTTCGAGCAGCGTGCCTTGCTGGCCCTGCAGGGTCCGAAGGCGGTGGACGTGCTGGCCCGTCTGGCGCCGCAGGTCGCGGCGATGACCTTCATGCAGTTTGCCACGCTGGAATTGCTGGGCGTGTCATGCCACGTCAGCCGCTCAGGCTATACCGGCGAGGACGGCTACGAAATCTCGGTGCCGGTCGAGCAGGCCGAAGCCTTGGCTCGGCGCCTGCTGGCCGATCCGGACGTGCTGCCGATCGGCCTGGGCGCGCGCGACTCGCTGCGTCTGGAAGCCGGCCTGTGTCTGTACGGGCACGACATGGACACCGCCACCACGCCGATCGAAGCCAGTCTGGCCTGGGCGATTTCCAAGGCCCGTCGCGCCGACGGCATGCGTGCCGGCGGCTTCCCCGGCGCGGCCCGCGTGTTCGCCCAGCAGAGAGACGGCGTGGCACGCAAGCGCGTCGGCCTGTTGGCCCAGGCCAAGGCCCCGGTGCGCGAGGGCGCCGAGCTGGTGGATGCAGACGGCACGGTGATCGGCAGCGTCACCAGCGGCGGCTTCGGCCCGACGCTGGGCGCACCGGTGGCGATGGGCTATGTCGATGCCGCACATGCGGCCATTGGCAGCGAGGTGTTCGCGCTGGTACGCAACAATCGCATTCCGGTGACGGTGGCGAAGACGCCGTTCGTGCCGCAGCGTTACTACCGCGGCTGATCCACCGGCCGGCCATGCCATGATGCGGGCAGTTCACCGCGTCTTGGCATGGCATTCGCGTATGGTGGCCGTCCTCCACGCAACGAGGGCACGACGTGATGCGCCTGATCGGCATTTCCGGGAGCCTGCGCAAGGGCTCCTTCAATACGGCATTGCTGCGTACTGCGCAGGAGCTGATGCCTGCGGGGGCCACGCTGGAGATCGCCACGATCGACGGCATTCCCCTGTACGACGGCGATCTCGAAGCTGGGCAGGGCATCCCGCCGGCCGTGGCCGCCCTGAAGGACGCTATCGCCGGGGCCGACGGCGTGCTGCTGGTCACGCCCGAGTACAACAACGGCATGCCCGGCGTGTTCAAGAACGCGATCGACTGGGCATCGCGGCCGCCGCAGGACAGCGAGCGGGTGTTCAAGGGCCGGCCGTTTGCGGTCATCGGTGCCTCCCCAGGCGGTTTCGGCACCATCCTCGCCCAGGATCACTGGCTGCCGGTATTGCGCACGCTCGGCACGCGGCCGTGGTTCGGTGGCCGCCTGATGGTGGCCCGCGCCGGCAACGTGTTCGTGGACGGTCGGTTGGCCGATGCCGATATCCGCAAGCGGCTGGCGGATTTCATGGCCGGCTTCGTGGCATCCATCCAGACAGGCGCCTGATCGCCCTTCCGCTCTGCATGCCGGCCAAAGCGCGCCGGCATGCCTGTGTCGGTTGCCTGCCGCAGCCCAGCCATCGGGCAAGGGGGGCGAGCTGCCAGCACAAGCTTCGAGCCGCCGCTGCGATGCTTTCGCCGAAGAACTTTCGCCCGATCACGACGTATTCGAGGCCACCGATCAACTGAGCGGTGCGGTCGCGGACCTCGATCGAATGGGTGTGGCCGGACCGGTGCAGTTCGCAGCAGGCATCAAGCATGCCGCAGTGATCCGGGTGCCGTCCTGGCGCGGGCTGTCGGGCACAGGCATGCATCACCTTGGCGATTGATTCGCCGGCGTGCCCGTCTCCCCGTTCCGAACAGCCATCGAGCAGGCACTTTGTGCAATGCCGCTGTTGCCGATGGAGTCGATCGCATGGCGATGGCCCTCGATGGAGGACCGGCAGGCCTTTCCCCGCGGGAACCGCCTCGGGAAACGAAATCAGCCCGGCAAGTGCTCCAGCACGTATTCGGCGGAGGACACCTTGAACTCGCCCGGTGCCTCGACATACAGCGCGCGGACGATGCCGTCCTCGGCATACAAGGCAAACCGCCGGCAGCGCATGCCCATGCCGTTGGCGCTGGCGTCGAGTTCCAGCCCCAGCGCGCGGGCGAGGTCGCCGTTGCCGTCGGACAGCAGGGGCAGGCCGTCGGGCACGTGCTGCTCCCTGGCCCATGCCTGCATCACGAACGGGTCGTTGACCGACACGCCGATCACCGCGATGCCGCGGCGCAGGAAATCGTCCAGATGCTCCACGTAGCCGGGCAGGTGGCGTGCCGAACATGTTGGGGTGAATGCGCCGGGCACGCCGAACAGCACGGCCTTGCGCCCGCGGAACAGGGTGCGGGTGTCGATGTTTTCGATGCCTTCGCGGATGCGCTTGAGGACGACCTCGGGAATGCGCTCGCCAATCTGGATCGACATGCCGGTACTCCTTGATGAACGAAGGGTGGAAAGTGCGCTGCAAAAGCAGCGTCGGTGCATTGAAACCACGGGCCGTGGCGTCCATTTGCATTGATGCGACAGCCGTGGCCGTCGCATGCATGTACACGAAAAGGAGATCTCAATGAACATCCTACGTTATCGCCCCATCTCCTCGCAGGACGCGTTCCGCAGAGACCTGGAGCAGGCTTTGGAGCGTTATGCCGCGCCGGCCGCCGATGGCGATGACTCCGCCGTCGCCACCGCGGACTGGGTGCCGAGCGTGGACATCCGCGAGGAACCGTCGCGTTTCGTGCTGTGCGCCGATCTGCCTGGCATGGAGCCGGCCGACATCGAAGTGTCGATGGACAAGGGCATCCTGACCCTGAAGGGCGAGCGCAAGGTGGAGAGCTGCGGCGAAGGCGCCGGTTTCTCGCGCATCGAACGTCGGTACGGCCGTTTCCATCGCCGCTTCGCCTTGCCCGACAGCGCCGATGCCGAGCGCATCACCGCCATCGGCCATCAGGGCGTGCTGGAAATCGTGATACCGAAGAAACCCGAAACCACGCCGCGCCGCATCCAGGTGAGCGCGCAGCAGGCCTCCGGCCCGGCGTCGGTGCAATGATGGCGTGACGCGCACCGGCGTTGCGCTGGAGTGCGCAATGCCCGCAGACGCTAGAATCGTCCGCGACCGCAGCGAACCGGCCCGCGCCGCGAGGTGGCGGGCCGTTCCTTTTCGAGGTGATGGATGGAATTCAAGGACTACTACACGACGCTTGGCGTCGAGCCCACGGCGGGCGAGGCGGAGATCAAGACCGCCTACCGCCGGCTGGCACGCAAGTACCACCCGGATGTGAGCAAGGAAGCCGATGCCGAGGACAAGTTCAAGGCCGTAAACGAAGCCTACGAGGCCTTGCGCGATCCGGAAAAGCGCAAGGCCTACGACCAGCTGCGCGCGCAGGGTTACCGTCCGGGCGAGGAATTCAATCCGCCGCCCGGCGGTGGCCAATATTACGGGCATGACGGCGGTTTCGATTTCGAGGACGTATTCGGCAACGCCGGTGGCGGCGGTGCCGGCTTCAGCGACTTCTTCGAGAGCCTGTTCAATCGTGGCCGTGGTGGCGCCCGTGGCGGCTCGCCGCGCCAGGAAGGTCCGGGCGACACCCGCGCGCGTCTGGCCGTGCCGCTGGAGACCGTCTATCGCGGCGACAGCCTGCGCATCACCATCAATGGCAAACAACTGGATGTGAAAGTGCCCAAGGGCATCCGCCCGGGGCAGTCGATCCGCTTGGCCGGGCAGGGCAGCAATGGCGGCAATCTGCTGCTGCAGGTCGAATATGCGCCGCATCCGCAGTTCGAGGTGGACGACCGCAACATCCTCTACACGCTGGAACTGACCCCGTGGCAGGCCGCACTGGGCACCAGCATCGGGGTGCCGACCCTGGGCGGCACGGTGGAACTGAAGATTCCCGCCGGTTCCGATGCCGGACGCAGGCTGCGCCTGCGTGGCCGCGGTCTGCCGGGAACGACGCCGGGCGACCAGATCGTCGAACTGGAAATCAACGCACCGGTGCCGGTCAACGATGCGCAGCGCAAGGCCTACGTGCAACTGCAGAAGGCATTCGAGGGCAAGAAGGCCGCCGAAAGCTGAAATGGCATCTATCCATGCCTTCCAGTCAGCACGTATGCAAAGCCCGGCATCGCGCCGGGCTTTGCGGTTTCAGGCGGGGGGCGCTGGCGGTGCGGGTATGGCGCCCTGGCCGAACACGCGTTCGATCACTTCGGCCAGCTGCTCTTCGGAGAAGGGTTTGGTGATGTAGGCCCGGGCCCCTTGGCGCATGCCCCACATGCGGTCGGTGTCCTGGTCCTTGGTGGTCACCAGGATCACCGGGATATGGGTGGTGCTGGCATCCTTGTTGAGCGTGCGGGTGGCCTGGAACCCGTTGAGGTTGGGCATCACCACGTCCATCAGGATCAGGTCGGGCAGTTCGGCGCGGGCCACGGCCACGCCGGCTGCACCATCCTCGGCCGTCAGGGTTTCGTGGCCGAGTTTCTGGACCAGACGCTGGATGCCGAGCAGTTGCGACGGTGAATCGTCGACGATCAGAACGCGTGCCATCGTGTTCCCCTGTGAAGGCTGACCCCCCTGGCCGGCATGTGAAGTTTAGACGCTCGTCCCAATTCAGGGTAGCGGGGGCGTCGAGCCGTCGATCCGCACCAGCGTGCGCCCGAAGGAGTCGCCGCGCAGCATTCGTTCGAAGGTGTCGGGCAATTCGGCCAACCCGATTTCGCGGGTGCAGATGCGTTCGAGCTGGCGTGGTTTCCATTCACCGGCCAGCTTTTCCCAGATTTTCTCGCGGATGTCGCGGGCGGTGCCGGCCGAGGCGATGCCGATCAGCGACACCCCGCGCAGGATGAAGGGCATGATGCTGGCCGGCAGGTCGGGCGTGGCCACCAGCCCGGCGCTGGCGACGTTGCCGTAGGGCGCGGTCTGGGCCAGCAGGCTGACCAGCATCGGCCCGCCGACGTTGTCCAGCCCGCCGCCGAAGCGTGCCGATTCCAGCGGGCGCGTGGTGGACAGTGCATCGCGGCCGAGCACGTCGGTGGCGCCCAGCGACTTCAGGAAATCCGCCTTGCCGGCCTTGCCGCTGACCGCATGCACGTCGAACCCGGCGCTGGCGAAGATGTCCACCGCCAGCATGCCCACGCCGCCGGTGGCACCGGTGACCACCAGCGGGCCGTGTGCCGGGGTTTGCCGGTTCTCGACCAGACGGTACAGCGCCAGCGCGGCGGTGAAGCCGGCGGTGCCGAGGATCATGCATCCGCGCTGGCTCAACCCGGCCGGTTGCGGGATAACGGCCCGCGAGGGCAGGCGCACGTACTCGGCATAGCCGCCATCCAGCGTTTCGCTCAGGCCGCAGCCGGTGGCAAGCACGGCATCGCCTTCGCGGTAGCGCGGGTCGGTGGACGCCGCCACGTGCCCGGCCACGTCGATGCCGCCCACCAGCGGGAAGCGGCGCAGGATCTTGCCCGTGCCGGTGCCGGCCAGCGCGTCCTTGTAGTTGACCGACGAATACGCCGCCTTGATCACCACTTCGCCCGGGCTCAGTTCGTCCAGCCGCAGCGTTTCCGGGCCGCTGCGATAGCCGGCTTCGTCGTTGCGGATGCGGAAGGCGGTGAAGGTCTCGGGCAGGGGCATGGGACGTTCTCTCGTGGTGCGGTTGCCGGCATTTTCGCACGGCAGATCAAGTGCTCGGGCCGACACCGTCTGCCGGAGCGGGCTCAAAGGCCATGTCGGTGCGATGCCGGAATGTGGCGTGTATTTCCGGTATGCCGCCCTGCGGAATGCGCAGCCGCAGCCTCCGGGAAAACCCGCTCCATCATCGCTTGGCGAGGCATGTCGTCGATCCGCGCGGCCATGGCATCGGAAGCGCCGGGACAATGGTCGCGTCGCCA
>Ga0194138_10000261_pt1 | contig 25650 bp, 45 predicted proteins | sample TARM_MetaG_T2_14_FD_134022 | JGI IMG/M metagenome (GOLD analysis project Ga0194138, IMG submission 134022) | Freshwater microbial communities from Pennsylvania, USA, analyzing microbe dynamics in response to fracking - TARM_MetaG_T2_14 (version 2) | ecosystem: Environmental > Aquatic >...
CAGCCTAGGCGAAGGAACAGAAATGGTAATGCCCGGAGACAACATCACCATGGAAATTGAGCTAATCAGCCCAATTGCAATGGAAGAAGGACTACGATTTGCGATTCGAGAAGGTGGACGTACCGTAGGAGCCGGAGTAGTAGCTCAAATCATCGAGTAGTCCTGTAAGGATTAAGAAATAAGATGATTTTCATAACTAGTTAGAACCACATAATTTAGAAGAGGGGGCAACCCTTCTTCTAAATTTCTTTTTTTAAAAAGATGGAAATAAACCTTGAAATTCTTCTTCAGATGGTATAAAATATACTAGTGTGCAAAATGGCGATGAAGCGAGAGGTTGCCTAAGAATCTTGGGAAATTTTCGTGGAGCATGTCAGATCAACGAATCGGGCGACAAGGGATTGGAAACGAAAAAAAGGTGTGACACACCAGGAAGCGTTTTCCGACAACCCGGTCGTACGTAAAAAGAAAAAACGTGCGATAAAGGAGGGAAATTGAATGGCAGAAAAAAAGAAAAGTCAAAAGATCAGAATTCGATTGAAGGCTTATGATCACAAGTCTTTAGATCAGTCCGCAAGCAAAATTGTTGAAACTGCAAAAAGAAGTGGTGCAGAGGTATCGGGACCTATTCCGCTACCAACGAGAAAAGAAATCATCACCATCATTCGAGCGGTACACAAGTACAAGGATTCAAGAGAACAATTTGAAATGCGAACACACAAACGATTAATTGATATTCTTGAACCATCACAAAAGACTGTAGATGCTTTAATGAGACTGGATCTACCGGCTGGCGTGGACATTGAAATTAAGTTGTAAGAGCAGTAAAACTAAGATATAGAAGCCCTATTTCTTAGGATGATTATACGAAGGTTGTATAATCCGCTGTAAGATTATTAGGAGGTGTACATTGATGAAATTTGTATTAGGAAGAAAAGTTGGAATGACTCAGGTTTTCAGTGAAGAAGGAGAAGTTACTCCGGTTACCGTAATAGAAATCGGGAAAAACCAGGTGGCACAAATCAAAACCACTGAAAAAGAAGGATACGAAGCAGTTCAAATTGGTTATGACGAAAAGAAGGAACACCGTACGGTGAAGCCGGAAAAAGGCCATTTTGATAAAGCGGGAATTACTCCGAAAAAGTTTTTACGAGAATTCAGAGTAGAAAAAAGTGACGAATATTCTTTAGGACAGGAAATTGCAGCCACTGTATTTGAAGCCGGAGATAAAGTAGACATCATCGGAACTTCTAAGGGTAAAGGTTTCCAAGGGAATATCAAGCGACACAATCAATCAAGAGGACCGGAAACGCATGGTTCCAGATACCACAGAAGACCGGGTTCCATGGGAGCTTCTGCAGACCCTGCAAGAGTTTTCAAAGGAAAGAACTTACCGGGACAAATGGGTAACGAACGGGTAACCGTAAGAAATCTTGAAGTTGTGAAAGTATTGGAAGATAAAAATGTAATCCTTATCAAAGGTGCCGTACCAGGACCGAAAAAAGGATTGATCACAATAAAAGAAACGATAAAGCAAAGTAAATAAGGCTTATCGCAGAGAGGAGGATAACAATGCCGAAGGCAGCAGTTTATAACGTATCAGGAGAGCAAGTAAGTGAAATGGAATTGAAAGATAGCGTATTCGGAGTTGAGATTAATGAACACGCGATGCACCAGGTAGTAAAAAACCAATTAGCGAATAAACGACAAGGAACAAAATCCACATTAACCCGAGCAGAAGTTCGAGGTGGAGGAAGAAAGCCTTGGAGACAAAAAGGTACCGGTCGAGCGCGACACGGAACTATTCGATCTCCCCTATGGGTAGGTGGAGGAGTAACCTTCGCACCTAAAAGCAGAGATTATAGCTATACATTACCAAAAAAATTAAGAAGAGTTGCCATGAAATCCGCTTTATCTTCTAAGGTAGCAAGCGAGCAAATTAAAATATTAGAAGAATTAAAGCTGGACGCACCAAAAACAAAAGAGATGGCAAACATCTTGAAAAGCTTAGAAGCAGGGAAAAAAGCCTTAATCGTGATCACTGATAATGACGAAGCAATTGTAAGATCTGCGAAAAACATTCCAGGAGTACAAACAATTTCTGTGAACACTCTAAATGTATACGATATCTTAAAATATGATCATTTCATCATTACCAAGGACGCGGTTGAAAGGGTCGAGGAGGTGTACGCATAATGAGAAATCCACATGATATCATTATCAAACCCTTAGTAACGGAGCAAAGTATGGACGGAATGGCTGAGCGAAAGTACTCATTTAAGGTGGATCGAAACGCCAATAAAACGGAAATCAAAAAAGCCATCGAGAAAATTTTCGATGTAAAGGTTGAAAAAACCAATACACTGAATATGACCGGAAAAGTTAAGCGAATGGGAAAGAACGAAGGTAAACGAGCAGACTGGAAAAAAGCAATCATTACATTAACCGAAGACAGTAAAGAAATCGAGTTCTTCGAAGGAATGTAAGGAATTTGAAACATAAAGGAGGGAAACGCAATGGCAGTAAGAAAGTTTAAACCAACAACTCCAGCCAGAAGACAGATGACTGTCTCAGACTTTAAGGAGATCTCCAAGGTAGCGCCGGAGAAATCATTATTGGCTCCTCTAAAGAAATCTGGAGGTAGAAATGTACATGGTAAAATCACCACAAGACACATCGGTGGTGGAGCGAAAAGAAAATATCGAATTATTGATTTTAAGAGAAATAAAGATGGAATTCCTGCAAAGGTGGCAACCATCGAGTACGATCCGAACAGATCCGCAAATATTGCATTGCTTCACTTTGTAGATGGTGAGAAGCGATACATTTTAGCTCCTAAGAACTTATTTGTAGGAGATATGGTGGAATCGGGAGAAGGATCCGACATTAAAGCAGGAAATGCACTGAAGTTAAAGGACATGCCTGCAGGTACGGTAATTCACAACATCGAAATGAAGCCGGGCAAAGGTGGACAGATGGTTCGATCAGCAGGAAACTATGCACAGCTAATGGCCAAGGAAGGAAAGTATGCCACAATTAAATTACCTTCCGGAGAAATGAGAAGAATCAGCCTGGAATGTCGAGCAACCGTAGGCCAAGTAGGAAATGTGGAGCACGAAAACATTACTATCGGTAAAGCGGGAAGAAACCGACACAAAGGAATTCGACCAACGGTACGTGGTTCTGTAATGAATCCGAACGATCACCCACACGGTGGTGGTGAAGGTAGAGCGCCAATCGGTATGCCATCTCCAGTAACACCATGGGGTAAACCGACACTTGGATACAAAACCCGTAAGAAGAACAAAGCATCCAATAAAATGATTATTTCCCGTAAGAAAAAGAAATAAGATCCATTAAATAGTATATTCGTTTCTGGAAGGAGGCAAATTAATGAGTCGTTCTGTTAAAAAAGGACCTTTTATTCACAAAAGGTTATTAAAGAAAATTGAGGAAATGAACAAAGCCGATGAAAAGAAAGTGATCAAAGTTTGGTCTCGGTCTTCTACAATTTTCCCACAAATGATCGGACATACCCTGGCTGTACATGATGGAAGAAAACATGTACCGGTATATATCACGGAAGATATGGTGGGACATAAACTAGGTGAGTTTGCACCAACAAGAACTTATCGAGGACACGGCAATACGGAAAAAACAAGCAGAGTAAAATAATCGAATAGATAATTGAAAGGAGGTTGTCTACGTGGAAGCAAAGGCAATAGTAAAGTTTGTAAGAATATCTCCTAGAAAAGCTCAACAGGTAATCGATTTAATCAGAGGAAAGCAAGTAGACGAGGCACTGGCAATTTTAAAGCATGCCCCGAGAAAATCAGCACCGATTGTTGAAAAGTTAGTAAATTCCGCAATCGCAAATGCTGAAAATAATCATGAGATGTCTAGAGAAAATCTTGTGGTCTCTGAAATTTTCGCAAATCAAGGACCGACCATAAAAAGATTCAAACCGAGAGCTATGGGACGTGCAACAATGATCAGGAAAAGAACCAGTCATATCGGAGTAACGTTAAAAGAAATTTAGTATTAAGGAGGGACAAGTATGGGTCAAAAAGTAAACCCCCATGGTTTAAGAGTAGGTGTTATTAAAGATTGGGATACAAAATGGTATGCCAATAAGAAAAACTTTTCTGATTACCTAGTTGAAGACCATAAGATAAGAAAATTTGTAAAAAAAGAACTTTATATATCAGGAATTGCTAAAATAGGCATTGAACGAGCAGCTAATAATCGAGTGAAGGTGAATGTTCATACCTCGAAGCCCGGAATGGTAATTGGTAAGGGTGGAACAGGTGTTGAAAAACTTCGAAAAGACATTGAAAAGCTGACAAAGAAAAGTGTTGCTGTCAATGTGGTGGAAGTGAAGCTTCCAGAAAAAAATGCTCAATTAATGGCAGAAAACATTGCGTTCTCACTGGAAAGACGAGTATCTTTCAGAAGAGCTATGAAACAGGCAATGCAACGAGCTATGCGATCCGGAGCAAAAGGTGTTCGAGTAGCTACTGCGGGTAGACTTGGTGGAGCGGACATGGCAAGAACCGAAGGTTACAGTGAAGGAAATGTACCTCTACACACCCTAAGAGCAGATATCGATTACGGATTTGCTGAAGCAGATACTACTTACGGAAAACTTGGAGTAAAGGTATGGATATACAATGGAGAAATTTTACCTGAAAAAAAGCAACAGCCTAAAAAAGAAGAAAAAGCGATCTAATATAGATAGATTCGGTTTAGTAGGAAGGAGGAAAAGCGCATGTTAATGCCAAAAAGAGTAAAACGTCGACGAGTATTCAGAGGAAGAATGAAAGGCGAGGCAAACCGTGGAAATAAAATTTCCTACGGAGAGTACGGAATTATGGCACTGGAACCAGGTTGGATTACATCAAATCAAATCGAGTCCGCCCGTATCGCAATGACGCGATCAATCAAAAGAGGTGGTAAAGTTTGGATTAAAGTATTCCCACATAAATCGGTAACGAAAAAACCCGCTGAAACACGAATGGGTGCCGGTAAAGGAGCTCCTGACCATTGGGTAGCTGTAGTAAAGCCCGGAAGAATCATGTTTGAAATAGCAGGAGTATCGGAAGAAAAAGCAAGAGAGGCAATGAGACTTGCTATGCATAAATTGCCAATCAAAACAAAATTTGTTATGCGTGACGAACAAGAAGGTAGGGGTGGTGAAGCTAATGAAAGCTAAAGAGATTCGAGATATGAACCAAACAGAACTCAACAAACAATTATCAGATCTTAAAAGCGAACTTTTCAATCTGCGTTTTCAATTAGCAACAGGCCAGCTTGACAATCCTGTAAGAATTCGAAGCGTACGAAAAGATATTGCTAGAATTAAAACAGTGATGAGAGAACAAGAGTTAGGTCTAAAAAGAGCGTAAATTAAGGTTTTAGTGGAAGGAGGCTAACGCATGGAAAGAAATATTCGAAAGACCCGGGAAGGTCGAGTAGTTAGTGATAAAATGGATAAGACCGGTGTCATTGAAATAGAAAGTCGTGTAAGCGACAAGCTTTACGGAAAAGCGGTTAAGCGAACCACAAAGTTTAAGTTTCATGATGAGAACAACGAGTGCAATAACGGAGACTTGGTTAGAATCATGGAAACAAGACCATTATCAAAGGACAAGCGATGGAGACTAGAATCCATCATCGAAAGAGCGAAATAATAGGAAAATGCGAAGGGAGGTATTATCATGATTCAACAAGAATCACGCCTTAAAGTTGCAGATAATTCAGGAGCGAAAGAATTACTTTGCATTAAAGTACTTGGAGGAACAAGAAGAAAGTATGCAGGAGTTGGAGACGAAATCATCTGTTCCGTAAAAAGTGCAACACCCGGTGGTGTTGTGAAAAAAGGTGAAGTAGTTAGAGCGGTGGTTGTAAGAACGGTAAAACCAATTAAAAGAAATGATGGAACCTATATTAAATTTGATCAGAATGCTGGTGTAATTGTGAAAGAAGACAAATCTCCGGCAGGAACAAGAATTTTTGGACCGGTGACAAGAGAGCTTAGAGATAAGAACTTTATGAGAATTGTTTCACTTGCTCCAGAGGTACTATAACTAAGGAGGTGCGAAGGATGCATATTAAAAAAGGTGATACTGTAGTAGTTATTGCAGGAAAAGATAAAGATAAAAAAGGAAAAGTTCTTGAAGTGTTTCCGAAAAATGAGCGTGTATTAGTTGAGGGCATCAACATGACGAAAAAACATCAAAAGCCCACTCAACAAATGCAGCAAGGTGGAATCATTACCCAAGAAGGCCCGATCCATATTTCGAATGTCATGGTATTTGACAAGAAAGCAGATCAAGGGGTACGGGTTGGTTATAAAGTAGAAAATGGTAAAAAAATCAGAGTCAGCAAAAAAACTGGTGAAGTTTTAGACTAAATCAATAAAAGAGAGGAGGTACGTCTCTAATGGCCAGACTAAAAGAAATGTATAAAAATGACGTTGCTCCAGCAATGATGGAGAAATTTAACTATAGCAGTGTAATGGAAATTCCAAAAATAGATAAAATCATCATCAATATGGGAGTTGGCGACGCTCGGGATAATGTGAAAAATCTGGAGGTAGCAGTAGAAGAAATGGCTACCATTACCGGACAAAAGCCTGTTATCACAAAAGCGAAAAGATCCGTCTCAAACTTTAAGGTAAGAGAAGGAATGCCAGTAGGTGCGAAGGTAACCCTTCGAGGGAACACCATGTATGAATTTATGGACCGGTTATTTAACGTTGCTCTACCACGGGTACGAGATTTCAGAGGAGTAAGCACAAAAGCCTTTGACGGTCGTGGAAACTATGCCTTAGGTGTAAAAGAGCAGTTGATTTTCCCGGAAATTGAATACGATAAAATTGACAAGGTACGGGGTATGGATATTATATTTGTAACCACTGCCAACAGTGATGAAGAGAGTAGAGAGCTACTAAGACTTATGGGACTAGCGTTCGCTAAGTAAGAAGGAGGGATATTTGTGGCGAAAACATCTATGAAAGTTAAGCAACAACGAAAGCAAAAGTACAAAACTCAAGAATATAGCCGATGCAAGCTTTGTGGACGACCCCACGGTTATTTACGAAAATTCGGCATCTGTCGTATTTGTTTTAGAGAATTAGCGTATAAAGGACAAATTCCAGGAGTAAGAAAAGCCAGCTGGTAGTAACAGGAAGGAGGCAAGTTCAATGATAATGACTGATCCAATTGCGGATATGTTAACCCGTGTTAGAAATGCAAGCTCTGTAAAACACGAAAGTGTAGAGGTGCCTGCATCCAATATGAAAAAAGAAATTGCAAACATTCTTTTAGAAGAAGGATTTGTTAAAGGCTTTGATGTGATTGAAGATGGTAAGCAAGGGATTATTCGAATTCAGCTTAAATACGGCGAGAACAACGAAAAAATCATCACCGGAATCAAGAAAATTTCCAAGCCAGGTTTAAGAGTTTACGCAAAAAGAGACGATATTCCACGAGTTCTTGGTGGACTGGGAATTGCAATCATTTCCACATCCAAGGGTGTTGTAACGGATAAAGTAGCAAAAAGAGACGGAGTAGGCGGCGAAGTATTAGCTTACGTTTGGTAATCATGTTAGACTTAAGGGAGGTGTAAGGATGTCTAGAATCGGTATTAGACCTATCGAAATTAAAGAAGGCATTGATGTAACAATCGACAATAAAAATGTAGTAACGGTAAAAGGACCAAAGGGAACGTTATCAGAAGCGATTCCTCAGGAAATTAAAATAAGCAAGGAAGATGGTTCCGTTGTAGTATCGCGACCTACAGATAATAAAAAACATAAATCATTACACGGTCTTTCCAGATCTTTAATTAATAACATGGTGGAAGGTGTCACCACTGGATTTGAGAAAAAGCTGGAACTAAACGGTGTAGGATATAGAGCAAACTTACAAGGAAAGAAGCTAGTATTAAACTTAGGATACTCTCACCCGATCGAAATGGATCAACCGGAAGGAATCGAAGTGGTAGTACCCTCACAAACAGAAATCATTGTAAAGGGAGCCAACAAGCAACAGGTTGGAAACTTTGCTGCAAAGGTACGAGAACTTAGAAAACCTGAGCCTTACAAAGGTAAAGGGATCAAATACGTAGATGAATACATCAGACGTAAAGAAGGTAAAACAGCGAAGTAAGGAAAGGAGTGAGGTCAGATGATTATTAAAGCCAGTAAAAACGCAACAAGAAGAAAGCGTCACCAAAGAGTTCGAAATAAAGTCACCGGTACTGCTGAAAGACCGCGACTGAATGTGTATAGAAGTTCAAAGCATATGTATGCACAAATCATTGATGATATGACAGGAAAAACCTTAGCCGCTGCTTCAACCTTAGACGCTGACGTAAAAGCAGATCTTTCATCAACAAGCAATAAGGAAGCTGCCAAAAAAGTCGGAGAAGTGGTTGCCAAGCGTGCCAAGGAAAACGGAATTGAAGAAGTAACTTTTGATCGAGGTGGATATATCTATCACGGTCGTGTGCAAAATCTTGCTGAAGGAGCAAGAGAGGGCGGACTGAAATTTTAAGAAAAAGGAGGTAAATTAATGCCACACGATAAAAGAATTGATGCAAGTCAACTAGACATTAAAGAGCAAGTTGTTGATATACGAAGAGTAACCAAAGTTGTAAAGGGTGGACGAAACTTTCGTTTTGCAACCTTAGTAATTGTTGGTGATGAGAACGGACATGTAGGCGTAGGTACCGGAAAAGCAATGGAGATTCCCGATGCGATTCGAAAAGGTATTGAAGATGCCAAGAAAAACTTAATCGAAGTACCAATGGTTGGTACCAGTGTACCTCACCAGGTGAACGGACGATACGGTGCAGGTAATGTATTAATCATGCCCGCTGTAGAAGGTACCGGAATTATCGCCGGAGGTCCTGTACGTGCAATTCTAGAACTAGCCGGATTCCAAGATGTTCGAGCAAAGTCTCTAGGAACAAACAACTCAAGAAACATGGTAAATGCTACGATGGACGGGCTTCGACAAATGAAAAGAGCCGAAGACGTAGCCAAACTAAGAGGAAAGACTACGGAAGAACTCTTAGGTTAGGAGGGATAACAAATGGCGAATAAACTAAACATTACACTTAAAAAAAGTTTGATCGGATCGCTTCCAAAGCAAAGAAAGACCATGGAAGCCTTAGGTCTTAGAAAAATCAACCAGACAGTAGAGCTTCCGGATAACGGTTCTACTCACGGAATGATTAAGTTAGTAAATCATCTTGTAGAAGTGAAAGAAGCTTAAATAGGGAGGTGCGAAAATGAAGTTACATGAATTAAAACCTGCTGCAGGATCAACCAAAAAGAGAAAAAGAGTCGGTAGAGGAGAATCCAGTGGACTTGGTAAGACCTCAGGACGAGGTGCCAACGGACAAAACGCTCGAAGCGGCGGAGGAACCAGACCGGGTTTTGAAGGTGGACAAATGCCTTTAATTCGAAGAATTCCGAAAAGAGGATTCAACAATATCTTTAGAGTTGATTATAGCGTAGTGAAACTAGAGGATTTAAATAGATTTGAAGATGGAGCTGAAATAACCCCCGAGTTACTTAAGGAAGCGAGACTTGTAAGAAAGCTCGAAAAGGGTGGAGTGAAAATATTAGGCAACGGTAATATTGAAAAGAAACTTACAGTTAAAGCCCATAAATTTACTCAGTCAGCTACAGAAAAGATTGAAGCTGCCGGAGGAAAGGCAGAGGTGATTTAAGATGTTGGAAACCTTAAGAAACGCCTGGAAGATTCCGGACTTAAGAAGTAAAATGACTTACACTTTCTTAATGCTGGTAATCTTCCGGTTCGGTGCCGTAATACCGGTACCGGGAATTAATCTAGATGTAATTCGAAGCGTTGTGGATGATGGTGGGATCCTATCGATGTTTGATATGTTCTCCGGTGGAGCCTTTGGAAACATGACGATCTTTGCTTTGGGAATCATGCCGTACATTACCGCATCGATCATTATGAATCTTCTTACCATTGCCATTCCCAGTCTTGAGCAGTTAGCGAAAGAAGGAGAAGAAGGAAAGAAGAAAATGGCCCAATATACCCGTTACGGAACCGTGATCCTTGCGATTATTCAAGCAACCGGTATTACCGTAGGACTCTTTAGAGGTGCCGTTCTTGATCAGAGCGCTTTCAGTTTCATTACTGTAATTATTACCTTAACCGCAGGAACTGCTTTCTTAATGTGGTTAGGTGAACAAATCACGGAAAATGGAATCGGAAACGGAATTTCTCTAATTATTTTTGCCGGGATTATATCAGGAATCCCCGGTGGTATCACCAGTACTTTCGGTTTATTACAACAGGGTGAGATTTCCATCATTGCAGTAATTGCTTTTGCAATTATCGCGGTGGTTATTGTTGCCGGTGTAGTATATATCACTGAAGGAAAACGAAAGATTCCTGTACAGTATGCTAAAAGAGTAGTAGGAAGAAAAATGTATGGAGGACAAAGCTCTCACATACCATTAAAAGTAAACCAGTCAGGAGTAATTCCGGTAATCTTTGCAATGAGTTTACTGGCTTTCCCACAAACACTGATGCTGGTCTTCGGACAAGATAGTGCACTGGGACGATTTACAACCAACTGGTTATCACCGGCTACAACCCAAGGTGCGATTGTATATACGTTAATGAGTACAATTCTAATTGTATTTTTCACGTACTTCTATACAGCAGTAACCTTTAATCCGGTGGAAGTTGCAAACAACATGAAAAAACAAGGTGGTTTTATTCCGGGAATTCGACCGGGGAAACCAACCGTTGAATACTTAAATAAAGTTCTGAATCGAATTACCCTTGCGGGTGGATTGTTCTTAGCGTTAATTGCTGCACTACCCATTGTAATCTCTGCAGTATTTAATTTGCCGATTGCATTCGGTGGTACCGCGCTTCTGATTGTTGTAGGGGTTTCTCTGGAAACTGTAAAACAAATCGAAGCTCAAATGCTGATGAGACACTACCAAGGATTTTTAAAGTAAGTAAAACACATGGAGAATTTTCTTCATGATTAAACTTAAGCTGGGAGATGATAACGTGAGGCTAATATTACTTGGACCGCCGGGAGCGGGAAAAGGAACACAGGCTGTATCAATATCTGAAAAATATAAGATCCCTCATATTTCCACCGGAGATATTTTCCGATACAACATTAAAATGCAAACGGACTTAGGGAAAAAAGCCAAAGGTTACATGGATCAAGGCTTATTGGTTCCCGATGAAGTGGTGGTTGAAATCGTGGAAGACCGGCTAAAGGATCCGGATTGCAAATCAGGGTTCTTATTGGATGGATTTCCACGAACCGTAAACCAGGCAGATGCCCTTGAGACAGTACTCAGCAATATGAATGCCGGTTTGGATAAAGTAATTAACATCCAAGTGGACAAAGAAATCTTAGTCCAGCGAGCAGTCGGCCGACGAATTTGCAAAAGCTGCGGAGCCACTTACCATGTGGAATTCAACCCTCCAGCAAAACCGGGAATTTGTGATAAATGCTCGGGAGAGCTTTATCAACGGGATGATGACAATGAAAAAACCGTTGGTAAACGAATCGAGGTTTATCTGGAAGAAACCCAACCTTTAATTGAATTTTATCAAGAAAAAAATAAACTCGTGACCATTGACGGGAACAACGAAATTACCGTGGTATTTGATAAAATCATTGATGCTTTAGAAGGTAGAAATTTATGATTTCCATCAAATCCGAACGGGAGATTCAACTGATGAAAGAAGCGGGAAGAATCGTCGCCGAGACCCATGAACTTCTTAAGAAAAACATTAAACCGGGTATTACGACGAAGGAGCTGGATGAAATTGCGGAGAACTACATTTTATCTCAGGGAGCAACTCCGGCTTTCAAAGGTTATGGTGGTTTTCCGGCAAGTATTTGTGCTTCGATTAATCATGAGGTGGTACACGGAATACCTGGGAATAAGACCCTTCAAGAAGCAGACATTATCAGTATTGACATTGGAACCATTAAAGATCAATACTATGGAGACGCAGCTCGAACTTATCCTGTAGGCAATATAGACGCGGAGGCTCAAAAACTAATCGATGTTACCCGGGAAAGTTTTTATGAAGGGTTGCAATTCATGAGAGAAGGATACCGGTTATCGGACATCTCTCATGCCATTCAATCTTACGTAGAACATCACGGCTTTTCCATCGTTCGAGACTACACGGGCCATGGAATTGGAAAAGCGATGCATGAAGCGCCACAAATTCCCAACTACGGAATAAAGGGAAGAGGACCTAGACTACAAGCCGGAATGGTACTTGCAGTAGAACCTATGGTGAACATGGGAACCTCTAAAGTAAAAGTACTTCAAGATGGTTGGACAGTGGTAACTTTAGATGGAAAATATTCCGCTCATTATGAACACACAGTAGCAATTACTAAGGGCGAACCGGAAATACTAACCGCTCTGTAAAAAATGAGGTGAAGCAGTGGAAGATCCGAATGTTAAAGTAGGCCAAATTGTAAAGTCGATTCAAGGAAGAGACAAAGGTAGAAACTTTGTAGTTATTGGAGAGTTTGATCAAAATCATATTCTAATTGCCGATGGGAAACTCCGAAAAGTCTCGAAGCCGAAAAAGAAAAAATTAAAGCATATTGCTAAATATAATGTGATCTCTGAAGAGATTCGAGAATCGATTATAAGCGGGCGAAGGCTCAGCAATGCTTTTGTTAAAAAAGAACTGGAACGATTAGGAATGAAACAATAGCCTAAGAATGGAGGTTTGATCTGTTAATGTCAAAACAAGATGTTATTGAGGTTGAAGGTGTTGTGAATGAGGCACTACCCAATGCGATGTTTAAGGTAGAACTGGAAAACGGACATGAGGTACTTGCACATCTATCAGGAAAGCTTAGAATGCACTATATCAAAATTTTACCCGGAGATAAAGTTACCATAGAACTTTCTCCCTATGATTTAACTCGAGGTAGAATAACTTGGCGAAAGAAGTAGTAAGGAGGGATTGATATGAAGGTACGAGCGTCAGTAAAACCAATGTGCGAAAATTGTAAAGTGATTAAAAGAAAAGGAAAAGTCATGGTCATTTGTACAACCCCGAAGCACAAGCAAAAACAAGGTTAATTTAGACTAGTAATTTCAACTGTTTTATATTATAATAAAACATTGTAGTTGTTTCCTTTTAGGAGCGGCTGAGTCTTAAGGACTTCCTGAGAGGGTTACAATAAATGAATGATAATTAATGGATGCATAAGAGTATTAGGAGGTGTAACTGTAAATGGCTAGAATAGCAGGTGTAGATTTACCGAGAGATAAACGAGTAGAGATCGCATTAACTTATATATACGGAATCGGAAGAAGCCTATCCAGAGAACTTTTACAAAATGCAGGAATCAATAACGACACTAGAGTAAAAGACTTAACAGAGCAGGAAGTTAATGCTCTAAGAAAGGCTATTGATGAAAGCTACCAGGTAGAAGGAGATCTTCGAAGAGAAAAAAGCTTAAATCTTAAAAGATTAAGAGAAATCCGATGCTATAGAGGACTTCGACATAGAGCCGGTTTACCGGTAAGAGGTCAAAACACGAAAAACAATGCACGAACACGGAAAGGTCCGAAGCGATTAGCAGGACGGAAAAAGTAAACCTAGGTAAGGAGGGAACAAAGAATGGCAAAGGCTACAAAAAAGCGAGTAAGTCGTAAGAAAAAAGAACGTAAAAATATTGAGCGAGGCCAGGCCCATATCCAATCAACATTTAATAATTCCATTATTAACTTAACGGATATGCAAGGAAACACGATTGCCTGGTCAAGTGCGGGACAGTTAGGATTTAAAGGCTCAAGAAAATCCACTCCATTTGCTGCACAAATGGCTGCAGAAGCGGCTAGCAAGTCTGCAATGGACCACGGATTAAAGAGCGTTGAAGTATTTGTAAACGGACCGGGATCCGGACGGGAAGCGGCTATTAGAGCACTACAGGCCGCAGGATTAGAGGTTAATGCTATTAAAGACGTAACCCCAATTCCTCATAATGGTTGTCGACCACCCAAGAGAAGAAGAGTATAAGAAAGTAGATTAGGAGGTGTATTCATAATGGCTAGATATACAGGCCCAAGTTGTAGACTTTGTAGACGAGAAGGCGAAAAACTATACTTAAAAGGTGACCGATGCTACACGGATAAATGTGCAGTAGGAAAGCGAAACTTTGCACCGGGACAGCATGGTACAAGCAGAAAGAAATTATCCAACTACGGATTACAACTACGGGAAAAACAAAAGGCGAAAAGATTCTACGGTTTATTAGAGTCTCAATTTAGAAAGTATTTTGAAATGGCAGATCGTAAAAAAGGAATTACCGGTGAAAACCTACTATCGATTCTGGAAAGCCGATTAGATAATACGGTATTCAGAATGGGACTTGCCACTTCCAGAAAAGAAGCAAGACAATTAGTAACCCACGGACACTTTACGATAAATGGTAAAAAAGTGGACATTCCTTCATACTTAGTAAATGTTGGAGAAGTGATCGCAGTAAAAGAAAAATCAAAGAGTTCCGAGAAATTCAAAGGAATTGCGGATGGTTTTAAAGGCAATGCACCACAATGGTTAACTGTAGATGCAGAAAAGTTAGAGGGAAAAGTAGTAGCACTACCTTCAAGAGACGACATAGATCTACCGATAGCAGAAAATCTAATTGTTGAGTTATACTCCAAGTAGAATTTCTAATTTTTCAATTGCCCTCAGAAGGATAAGACAAGAAAATAAGGGAGGGTTTCATTAATGATAGAAATGGAAAAGCCCAAGGTTGAACTGATCGAAAAGAATGAAGACAATACCTATGGAAAGTTTGTAGCCGAGCCTCTGGAAAGAGGTTATGGTATTACACTGGGAAATGCATTAAGAAGAATTATGCTTTCTTCCCTTCCCGGTGCAGCAGTAACCTCGATTAAAATCGAGGGAATTCTGCATGAGTTCTCAACGATCCCCGGTATGAAAGAAGATGTAACGGAGATTGTTCTTAACTTAAAAGAACTTTCAATAAAACTGCACACCGATGAACCCAAAACCATTCGTATTGAAAAAGAAGGGGAAGGGGTCATTACAGCGGGGGACATTATTGCAGACTCTGATGTTGAGATACTCAACCCGGACATGCACATTGCAACCCTGGATCACGATTCGAGATTCGTGATGGAGATTAATGTATCTAAAGGAAGAGGATATGTTCCAGCAGAAAACAATAAATCCGATGAATTGGCCATTGGTGTAATTCCTGTGGACTCCATTTTCACTCCGGTTAAAAATGTAAGCTATTTTGTTGAAAACACACGTGTTGGTCAGGTAACGGATTTCGATAAACTCATCATCGAAATGGATACCGACGGCAGTATCAACCCGGAAGAAGCCATTTCCTTAGCGGCTAAAGTAATGAATGAACACTTGAATCTCTTTATTTCCTTAACGAATCATACGGATGAAGTGGAAATCATGGTTCAAAAAGGAGAAGACGAAAAGGAAAAAGTTCTGGAGATGACAATTGAAGAAATGGACCTTTCCGTCCGATCTTACAATTGTTTGAAGCGGGCAAACATCAATACGGTAGAACAACTTACCAATAAGACTGAAGAGGAAATGATGAAAGTACGGAATCTAGGGAAAAAATCCTTAGTGGAAGTACAAAAGAAACTTGAAGACTTAGGTCTTGGACTTAGACCTACTGACGAGTAGATCAGTAGCAAGGAGGGATGAACATGACGAATAGAAAGTTAGGCCGTGAAAGTGCTCATAGAAACTTAATGTTAAGAAATATGGCCACGGATCTTTTAAGACACGGAAGAATTGAAACGACCATAGCAAAAGCGAAGGAAGCTCGACGAGTTACGGAAAAAATGATTACATTGGGTAAGCGGGATGATCTGCATGCTAAGCGTCAAGCGTTAGCTTATTTAACCGACGAGACCGTAGTAAAGCAATTGTTTGATGAAATCGGACCCAAATACGCTGAAAGAAATGGTGGATACACACGAATTATGAAAAAAGGTCCGAGACGTGGGGACAACAGCGAGATGGCCATCATTGAATTAGTATAAATAAACCTTGGGGATTAAGCATGGACTTAATCCCTTTTTTTTTATCAATAATTCATCATAAATGAGACTACAATCATGGAAAAAAACCGTGATTTACGATATAATGAATCTGGAAAGTTCATAGAAAAGAAGGGATTATATATGGAAAAAATGATTAAAGTACAAGGTGTAACATTTCTATATGAAAGTAATGACCAGGGCGATTTGGTAAAAGCGCTTAAGGATATTAACATAGACGTAAAAAAAGGGGAATTTGTAACGATCATCGGGCACAATGGTTCCGGCAAATCCACTTTAGCGAAGCACATTAATGCTTTGTTAAAGCCCAGTGAAGGGGATGTCTGGGTAAAGGGGATGAATACCAAGGATGATGAAGAAACCTGGAACATTCGCCAAACCGCAGGGATGGTTTTCCAAAACCCCGATAACCAGATTGTGGCCACCATTGTGGAGGAGGATGTAGCCTTCGGTCCGGAAAATTTAGGGGTTCCCTCAGCGGAGATACGGGTTCGTGTGGAAGAAGCCTTAAAAACCGTCGGCATGCTGGAGTTTCGAGAAAAAGGGCCTCATTTACTGTCGGGAGGACAAAAACAACGAATTGCCATCGCAGGGGTTATTGCCATGAAGCCGGACTGCATTGTTCTGGACGAACCCACGGCCATGCTGGATCCTTCCGGAAGGAAAGACGTCATCGACACGATTCAAAAACTCAATCGGGAAGAAAACATTACCGTGGTAAATATTACGCATTTTATGGAAGAAGCCGTAGTATCTGATCGAGTGATTGTAATGGAGGACGGGGATATCGTATTGGAAGGAACCCCCCGGGAGGTTTTCTCCCAGGTAGGAAAACTAAAAACCTTAGGTCTGGATGTGCCCCAAGTTACAGACCTTGCTTTTGAACTTCGAAAGGAAGGCATTGAGTTGCCGGAAGATATTCTAACCGTAGATGAGATGGTGATGCAATTATGTCAATTAAAATAGAAAATCTAACCTATATATACAATCCCAAAAGTCCCTTTGAAACCAAGGCTTTGGATGGGATTAACCTGGAAATCAATGACGGAGAATTCATCGGCCTGATTGGTCATACGGGTTCGGGGAAATCCACATTAATCCAACACTTAAACGGACTTATCAAACCCACCTCCGGGAAAATCACCGTTGGGGATTTGGTAATCACCGGTGAAAAAGTAAAACTGGCGGACCTTCGAAAGAAAGTGGGCTTGGTATTTCAGTACCCGGAGCACCAACTATTTGAAGAGACCGTATACAAGGATATTGCTTTCGGCCCGAAAAACCTCAATTTATCGGAATCGGAAATTGATGAACGGGTAAGGGAATCCATGGAACTTGTGAAACTGGATTTTGACACTCTAAAGGATCGTTCTCCCTTTGAACTTAGTGGAGGTCAGCGAAGACGAGTGGCAATTGCCGGTGTACTAGCCATGAAGCCGGATATCTTAATCCTTGATGAGCCCACCGCAGGCCTGGACCCGAGGGGTCGAGATGAAATCCTTGATCAAATTAAATTTTTGCATCAAAAATACGAAAATACGGTGATTCTGGTTTCCCATAGCATGGAAGACATTGCAAAACTCGTGGACCGTATCATCGTAATGCATGGCGGAAAGATTGAATTACATGGTGTTCCCCGAGAGGTGTTCAAGCAATCCAAAAGATTGGAATCCATAGGGCTGGGAATTCCACAGATTACTTATTTAATGGAAAAACTTAAAAAAGTGGATACAAACATCGCAGAAGAAGTATTAACGGTGGATGAGGCGAAAATCGAAATTTTACGATGGATAAGGAGTAATAAAGATGCTTAAAGATATCACGATCGGACAACATTATCCCACGGGATCCGCCATTCATAAAATGGATCCGAGAATTAAAATTATCATTACTTTTCTTTATATCATATCCCTTTTTGTGGTGAATAATTTTATCGGATATATTTACGTGGTGGCTTTTCTGCTGGCAGCTATTCTCATATCAAAAGTACCCCTATCTTATATCTTAAAGGGACTGAAGCCCTTAATGATTTTGATCGGAATTACCTTTATGATCAATATTTTTATGACGGCGGGAGAGGTAATCTTTCGGCTAGGTCCCTTTACCATTACGGAAGAGGGACTGTACCAGGCTTTTTTTATGGCGCTGCGTCTGGTTTTTCTGGTTATGGGGACCTCGCTTCTGACACTTACCACATCTCCTATTGCACTGACCGACGGGATCGAACATATTTTAAATCCCTTTAAACGCATCGGCGTGCCGGCCCATGAACTGGCCATGATGATGACCATTGCGCTACGGTTTATTCCCACACTTCTGGAGGAGACGGATAAAATCATGAAGGCCCAGATCGCCCGAGGAGCAGACTTTGAAAGCGGGAACCTGATTTCCAGAGCCAAGGGTCTGGTGCCCTTGCTGGTGCCCTTATTTATCAGCTCCTTTAGAAGAGCCGATGAGTTAGCCATGGCCATGGAAGCCCGCTGCTATCGGGGAGGAGAAAACCGAACCCGGATGAAGGAATTAAAAACCCACGGGAAGGATTACTTCGCTCTTTCTATCGGAACCCTATTGGTTGCAGTGTTGATTGTTAATAGAATATGGCTTTAGAGGATGAGTATATGCGAAATATTTTACTAACCATTGCCTATGATGGAACAAATTATTCCGGTTGGCAAATCCAGCCCAACGGCATTACCATTGAGGAAAAACTGGAAAATGCTTTTCAAAGAATGGATGGCAGCAACGTGAAAATTATCGGCTCAGGCAGAACCGATGCCCGGGTCCACGCCGGGGCACAAAGAGCTAATGTGGTGCTTCAAAGCACGGTTCCCACGGAACGGATCCCCTACGCCCTCAATGCCAACCTGCCTAAGGATATTGTTATTAAGGATGCAAAGGAGGTCCCGATGGATTTTCATGCCAGATACGATGCTGTAGGTAAAACCTATCGATATCGACTTTATACCGGAAAATTCAGAGATCCCATAGGGCGAAATTATCAATATCATATAAGGGATAAGCTGGATATCATGAAACTAAAAGAAGCACTGGAAGTGTTAAAAGGAACCCATGACTTTAAAGGGTTTATGGCAACGGGAAGCAGTGTGAAAACTACGGTTCGAACCATTCAGTCCATTAATGTACAAAAGGTTGACGAAAACACTTTGGATATTTTTATTTCCGCAAACGGATTTTTATATAATATGGTGCGGATCATCATCGGTTCCGTTGTTGATGTTGCCAAGGGTAAGATTTCAATAGAACAACTAAAAGATGCCCGGGACTGTCAAAAGCGTCAACTAGCCGGTCATACAGCTCCGCCTCAAGGACTGTTTTTAGAAGAGGTGCGGTATGGATCGAAGGATGGAAGTCGTAAAGAAAATCCTTGACACATTCGATGAACTGTATTAAAATAGTTTAGTGTATGACTAGATGAAGAGATCCATTAGCCCCGGATCTTCATATATCTGATCGTGTATAACAGATCAATGAGAATTCATGAAAATCAATGAAATTTAATGTAATGAAAGATCAATAAGGAGGGAAAATGATGAAAACTTATATGGCAAAGCCGAATGAAGTAGAAAGAAAATGGTTTGTTGTAGATGCTGAAGGCAAAACCTTAGGTAGATTAAGCTCTGAGATTGCAAAAATCTTAAGAGGTAAACATAAACCAGAATTCACACCCCATGTGGATACAGGAGATTTCGTAATCGTAATTAATGCCGAGAAAATTGAAGTAACCGGAAAAAAATTAGATAATGAGTTTTACCGATATCATACAGGACATCCCGGTGGATTGAAAGAAATCAGCTACCGAAGAATGCGGGATGAAAAACCGGAAATGTTTATTCATAATGCAGTAAAAGGAATGCTTCCTAAGAATCGACTGGGAAGTCAAATCGTTAAAAAACTTAAGGTATATGCTGGCCCTGAGCATGATCATGCTGCACAAAAGCCGGAAGCCTTAGAACTATAAAATCGAAGGGAGGATTTTAACAATGGAAAAGCTTTCTATTCAAGGTACAGGAAGAAGAAAAAGTTCAATTGCCCGGGTACGACTGGTTCCCGGTAATGGAAACGTTACAATAAATAAAAAAGATTTATCCGAATATCTAAGTTATGAAACGTTACGAAATGAAGTAAAACGTCCACTGGATATTACGGATACTTTAAGCAAATATGATGTTATCGCTACAGTAGCCGGTGGAGGATTTACCGGTCAGGCAGGAGCATTACGGCACGGAATTGCAAGAGCGCTTGTAAAATCCGATGAAGAACTTAGAGGAACTTTAAAAAGAGCCGGATTCTTAACACGGGATTCCAGAATGAAAGAAAGAAAGAAGTACGGTCTGAAAAAAGCGAGACGGGCTCCACAGTTCTCGAAAAGATAATTTCAAAAAACCTAAACCCCTGGAACTTTCGAGTTTTGGGGGTTTTTCTTTGAAAAAGGACGGGCTAGCCTTTTTGCTAAAACCCAGGAAAGGAAGATTGGATATGAAAGATCATAACAAAGGTGTACTGCTGATGATTGCAGCATCCTTTTGCTTTGCCTTAATGGCCTCCGCAGTAAAATACACCGGTGATCTCCCGACAATGCAAAAAGTTTTTTTTCGTAACCTCATAGGAATGATCATTTCTGGGTATATTATCTATAGAAGTGGTGGAAGCTTTAAAGGAAGAAATCGAGGGGGACTTATTTTTCGCTCTTTATTTGGTCTTACGGGGGTGTTTTTATATTTTTATGCTCTGGGAGAAATCCCTCTATCCGATGCGGTGGTACTGAATCAAATGAGTCCTTTCTTTGTGGTGATTCTCTCCGCCTGGTTTTTAAAAGAACCGATTAAAAGACTTCAGATTCCCGCAGTGTTCTTAGCTATGGTAGGAGTGGTATTTATCATACGGCCGGAATTTAATGCTACGATCCTACCGTCCCTGATTGCTCTGGCTTCGGCATTGTTCGCCGCTGCTGCCTATACAACCATACGACACTTAAGACTTACGGATAAACCTCAAATAATTATTTTTTACTTTACTACATTTTCGGTGATTGTAGCCATACCCTTTATGGCCTTCGGCCAGTTTCAATGGCCAACAGCCCTGCAATTTATCAGCTTGATAGGGGTTGGGGTATTTGCAACAGGTGCTCAGTTTTTAATGACCTATGCCTATCGCTACGCCGAAGCCGGGAGTTTATCCATTTACTCTTATGGAAAAACGTTGTTTTCAACACTACTGGGAGCCGTAATTTGGTTGGAGATTCCCGATCTCTACAGCATCATTGGAATACTCTTAATTCTAACAGGAGCCTATGTAAACTACTATTCAAGTAAAATGAAGGTGGGATAAAGGATGAAAGAATCAAAGGAAGTTTTTCTAATGACCCTTGGTGAGGATATGCAGGTGGAAATCATTGAAGAGGAACTAAAAAATGCAGGCATTCCTGTGCTGAAAAAGCATCGGGAAGGGGGGGCTTACCTAAGCATCTACATGGGAAAATCCATGTATCCGGTGGATCTTTATGTATCGGAGGACAGCTATGAAATTGCCCGGGAAATCTTACTTGATCTTGGAATAACTGATATTGACGGGAAAACCATCACAGAGATGGATTCGAGAAAAAAGCCGGAAACCTATAAACACTCAAAGTCTCAAATGCGAATTTTTAAAATAGGAATTGCACTTATTTTTCTATTATGGTTACTGTTATGGTGGAGAAGTTCTTAAAGAATCACCCTTATTTTAAGAAATCCTTAGAATAAAGAAAATCGAAATACTATTTTTGTGAATGGGAAAGGATGACGCTGGTTATGGAATATACCGGGGAGCGAGTTATACCGGAATTTATGAAGGTGGATAACGGTATGCTGTTGGAACATATTGAACGATATATTTTCGCAAAGGATTACGTCTCGGGACGGGTGTTGGATCTTGCCTGTGGTGTTGGCTATGGAGCCGATGTGTTACTGGATGAGATATATGATGAAAAAATTGATTATTATCTGGGTATCGATCTGAGTTCCCAGGCGATTGCTTATGCCCGTGAAATGTATGGATTTAAGAAAACCCGGTTTGAACAGGGCAATGCACTGGATCAAAGCCTTGTGGAGCTGTATGGAAAATTTGATACCATACTGTCCTTTGAAACGGTTGAACACATCAAAGAAGACAGGGAATATATAAAAAACCTGAAAAGGTTATTAAGGAAAGAGGGTACCTTAATCATCTCTACGCCCCTTGGAAAAGGACGGGATGTAGGCTGCTCCTCTCCATTTCATATTCGGCAGTATCTCGAGGAGGAATTCGTCCAGCTATTGGAGGAGGGCGGATTTGAAGTTGAACTGTACTATCAGCGGGGACAACGAATCGAAAAGCCCAACAGGGGAGAAAAACACTATTTGATGGTTGCCCTATGTCATCTGAAATAATGAGAAATAAAAAAACAAGAGCATTTGCTAAGGCTCTTGTTTTAGCAGTAGTTATGAAAACTCGGATAAAAGCTTAATAGGTTAGCTTGCACTTTGAAATACTTGGGTTTTCAGCAATGTCATACATTTTTTTTGCGCAGTCCTCAAATCCGGGAAGATCCTCTAAGGGGGTATCCAGAAAATTATTAAATGCGAACAACAGTGTGTTGATATTATTTCTGCTTAGGGAATAGATGGTTCGTTGCCCCTGCTTTTCCATTTCTACAATTTCTGCCTGTCTAAGTATTTTTAGATGTTGTGAAATTCTGGGCTGGCTCATATCTAAAATGCTTTCTAGTTCGCATACATACATGCTTTTAATGGAAAGCAACTTAACAATCTTAATGCGGGAAAACTCTCCTAAAGCTTTAAACATTAGATCATACTCCATGGGTATATCCTCCTTTGAAAATTCTTATGCTTCTATTATATCAAAAAAAACCCCTGAAACCTATAAAAACCCTATAAAAACCTGAATAAGTGAACTTTTCCCGGGTATTACTTAATTCCGGAGCTGCAATAGACAGAGGATCCCCTTGGTTGACAAAGCCGACGGGAGGCAGTACAATAAACGAAGAGTAAATGCAAATAATATGCAATTAGGAGAGGTTTCAAATGCATTTAGCAGAAATAGATCGCATATCAAACAATACCTATAGTTATTTCCATAGAGCCCTGGTAGGAAGCAAAGTTTTTTTTACGGTATTTATGGTAACGGCTTTTATTATGAATGACAGTATCCTTCGTGGACTGGTACTCTTAGGCATGATCCTGTTTTCCTTTTGGATCGGGAAAGTGCCCCTTCGCATCGTTTCGCAGTTAGCTTTATATCCTGCATTTTTCAGTTCTATATTTGCATTAATGGAAATGGGAAATTCCCTTGAGGGAGGATTCTTAATTATCGTACGGGCGGTTGGTGCGGGTATGACCATGGCATTATTAATCACCACAACCCCCTATACGGATCTGTTTTCATTCCTATCCCTTGGTATGCCCACTCTACTGGTGGATGTTTTTATGTTTACCTATCGGGGGATTTTCATTCTTATTGAAAAAACCACAAATTTAATGAAAAGTATGCGTCTGCGAGGGGGGTATCATTCTTTCAACATTTTTAAGAATGCCAAAAACATTGTTGGAACCATCGGAGTGATTATTATAACCTCTTTTGATATGAGTGAACGAATGTATAAAATATATTCCTTAAGAGGCTACCGGGGCGGTATTAAATCCGAGGTTGAATTATGGCCCCTTGGAATAGAAGATATTTTAATAATGTCGGTAGCCATAGGGGCAGTGATCGGAGTGAATATAAAATGAGTGAACATAATTTGAAACATCATTGGAACCATCCTATAAATGAACAGACTAAGAATAAAGTGGTGCATGTGAATTGTTTAAAACATGTTTACCCGGACCATACGGAAGTGGATCTGTGCGGACTGGATTTTGTAGTGAATAAAGGTGAAAAAGTGGTTATTCTGGCTTCTAACGGTGCAGGTAAGACCACCTTATTAAACCACATCTTAGGATTTTTAACTCCCCTGGAAGGTACCGTAGAGGTACTGGGAATGTCACCGAAAAAAGATTTTGCCAAACTGCGAAAAAAACTGGGGGTGGTTTTTCAAAATGTGGACGAGCAGATTATCGGACCGAGAGTATATGATGATATTGCCTTTACCCCAAGAAATGACGGCGTGGACAAAGAAACCGTAGATAGGATGGTAACGGAAGTAGCCCGTACTTTCGGGATTGAAGCTTTCCTCCAAAAAATCCCCCACTATCTAAGCGGAGGACAAAAGAAAAAAGTTGCCTTGGCAGGGGCCATGGTAATGAATCCGGAAATCCTGATTTTAGATGAACCGTTTGAATCCCTGGATCCGAAATCAAAAACCGAAATGGTAAAACACTTGAATCATATTAATGAAAAGCACAATACCACCATGATCATCACCACCCATGATATTAATCTGGTTCCGGAAGTAGCCGATGTGATTTATGTGATCGATCGAGGTCATGTGGTGGCCAAAGGGGATTATAAGGAAGTATTCAATAATTATGAAGCCATCATCAAGGCGGATCTGGAAGTCCCTTTATTAATTGAGCTTTTTTTAAAGCTAAAAGCTCAAGGCTATGATTTGGAGTCTCCCAAAAACTTAGTGGATGCGGAAAAACAACTGAGTAAGCTTTTACAAGAGGTTAATAAGTAGAACGGGAAGCTCCATAAAAGAAACACTATAATAAGAAGCCCCATATAAGAAGCCCCATATAAGAAGCCCCTCTAAGTACAACTTAGGGGGGCTCTTTTTATGGGTTTTTTCTTCAGTTAAAATGAATTCCAGTGCATGACGTCTTCCAAGGCCCGCTTATCCGCAGGGGGATTATCGTTGCTATAACCCAAAGATACTACTGAAATCAGCACCAGATCATCAGGAATTTGAAATTCTTTTTTCAAATCCTGCTGCATGGTGTGTAAGTCCGGAATGGGGGTACAGGGAACTCCTTCGCACATGGGGATTTCATCATTTTCATAATAGGGACCCTGATAGCCCGCAATCCAACAGGATTTTAAGCCGTGAAATCGGGCAGAGACTAAAATGTTTTGGGTAGCTGCGGAGCCATCCTCCAGGAAATATTCCGTATTCCGATGAGAAAGGACAATGATCCCTGCTGCTGCATCTTTAATAAAATCTCCCTGAGGAATGATTTTGGAGATTTTGTTTAGGGAATCTTCATCGGTAACGACTATAAATTCCCAAGGTTGAATATTTCTTGCGGTAGGTGCCATTCTGGCACAATCAACGATGCTTTTTAATACATCCTCTGCAATCGGCTCTTTCAAGTAGCTTCGTACGCTTCGAATATCTTTGATGGTTTCCAGACATTCTTCTAAACTTCTTTCTTTCATGGGATCCCCTCCTATTATAATGATTCATTATAGCTCGTTGCAGAACTCTACAACTCGCAATTTTACTACATTTTCTTCTATTGAAATGGCTGGTTCCTCCCATTTTTGGGTATACATCTAGTATTAACATGTGTATAACTCAAAATGAAAAG